>WLWF01001613.1_pt1 | contig 17936 bp, 19 predicted proteins | sample 6718331 | NCBI WGS metagenome assembly WLWF01 (sample SAMN12718692, study PRJNA515312) | sponge metagenome | isolation source: marine sponge | host: Mycale hentscheli | place: New Zealand: South Island, Marlborough, Capsize Point | collected 2003-05-01
ATATTAAAACAAAGAGAACAACTTATACTACAACAAAAAGAAATTTTAAAACAAAGAGAAAAAATACTAGAGATAATTAATGACTGATAAAAAATACTTTGATTATGTTTATGGTAGTACCTTTTTAAGTAATTTAAATACAGGTAAAGCTGTATTACCTAACCATTTTTCTTTACAACAAAAGGTAGAACCTATAGCTAACTCTCAAAAAATAGTGTATAATAGTAGTAACTTTATAGCAGATAATACAAAACCACAATCCAACTATATGAATCCAAGAGGAATAAAAAAATGATGAACCCTAATGCCCTTCCACAATCTGCAACCTTGCAAGATTTTCAACAATTTGGAAATGATATATCAAGTCCAGATTATAATGATACCCTTAATGCAATGCAATATATGCAAGCACAAAGACAACCACAACCTATGACAAGTGGTTTAAACATGTTACCTCAAGTAACTGTGCCTATGCAAGAAGGAGGTGGAATGGAACAAGCTATGATGCAAGAACAGATGATGCAACAACAACAACAACCTGAAATGTCTCCAGAGATGCAACAAGAAATGGCTCAAAGACAAAATACATCTGCAATAGCACAAGAACAATTACAAAATTTAGCACCTGAAGAAATACAGCAATATGAAAGTGAAGTAGCTGAGTTACAAGAAGCTGCTAAAGGTTTAGCATCATTAGGTAGAGAAGGTGATAATTTATTAGTACATATGAATCCTGAAGAATTGGAAGGGCTTGCTTCTTTAGGTACTATTACTTATAATCCTATTACTGGTTTACCAGAAGCTTTTAGTTTAAGAAAAGTATTTAGAAAAATTACAAGTATACCTAGAGGTATAGCTAAAGGTGTAAAAAGAATTGCAGGTTCAAAAGCATTTAAAACAATAGCACCTATTGCATTAGCTATAGCTGCTCCATATGCTTTACCTCATTTAGCTGCAGCAGCAGGTATGGGTACAGTAGGAGCTGCAGGAGCTGCAGGAACAGGACTAGCAGGTTTCTTAGGTGGTAGTTCTATAGGAGCTGCTGCATTAACATCAGGTCTTGGTTCTTTAGCAGGTAACTTAGTAGCAGGTAGAAACTTTAAAGATGCTGCAAAAGCTGCCTTAATAACTGGTGCTACTGCAGGTCTTACAAAAGGTATAGGTAATAAGATGGCAGGTAAATCATTTGTAAGTGGTAAAACTCCATTAACAGATGCAAACTATCAAACATATCAGAGCCAATTTGATAAAGGTTTAGTAGAAGGTCCTGGTAGTAGTTCTTTTAAAAGTTTAGATAATATTAATACTGGAGAAAGTGCGTTAAGTAAATTAGAAGGAGTAACTTCAGATAATGTAGCAAGTGCTGCATATCCAGGAGGAACATCAAATGTTGTTAATGAAGCTATTTCACAAGGACCAATAGCAACCCCTAGTTCTTATGGACAAGCACTTAGTCCTGATGCTGTAAGTAATATAGGAAATGCAAGTAACTTTCAACCTCAACCAATAGCAGCTCAACCAATGGCAGGTCCAGTAAATGTAAATACACAACCAACATTTTTAAGTAAAACTGCAACAGGTTTAGGTAATGCTAAAAATGCAGTAGTAACTGGACTTAAAGATAGATATAGTGGACTAGGTAGTTTTGATAAAGGTGCCTTAATGAATTTAGGTAAAGATGTATTAACTGCAGATATAGGTTCTTCAATGGTAGATGCAAGTAATGCACAACAAGCAGCAGAACAAGCTGCAGAAGACCAACAATTAGCAAACGCAGGTTATTCAGTATCTTATCCTAGTGGCTTTGGAACACAAAGAGTTATAAGAGATTCAAGTGGTGTTGTTAGTAATTTAACAGCATCAGATATATTATCTAGAGCATTAGGTGGAGGTCGTAATCAATTTTTAGCTAGAACTTCTTTTGCACCTGCTAAACAAGCAGGAAGTCAACCATTAAAAAGTGTTGAAGAACTAGGACAATTTGCTATGAATAATTTAAAACCTGCACTTATGAGTAAATCAGGTGGTTTAATACAACTAGCTAAAGGTGGTGAATTTAGTGGTATGGTTCCTGGTCAAGGTGGTGGTATGGAAGATAATGTTTACATGCCTATTAAAGAAGGACCAGAACAAGTAGGAACATTAGCAGTAAGTCCTAGTGAGTATGTAGTTGATAGTTATACAATGGCAGCATTAGGTAATGGTAATCCTGCAGAAGGTGCAAGAGTTATGGATGATACAATAAAACAAGTTAGAAAAAAAGCATATGGTTCAACACAACAACCTAATGAAATAAATGGATTGTCTGCGTTAAGACCAATGGCACAAGGAGTATAGTATGAGTTTATTTTCTTCAATATTAGGAGGTCAAGGAGCTACTCCTGTAGGTTCTCCTCAAGCAATAACAACAACAGAAATACCAAAACAATTAGCACCTTATTATACAGATATATTAAGTAAGGCACAGGCTCTTTATAATAAAAGAGTAGATGAAGGTTATAAACCTTATGAAGGTCCAACCATTGCTCAATATACTCCAGAGCAAGAAGCAACCTTTGCAGGTATAGCAGGACTACAAGGACAAGTAGCACCTAAGTTTGCTGAAGCAGAACAAATGACAAGAGATGCTGCAGGAGCTATTACAGGAGAACAACTACAAGAAGCTATGTCTCCTTATCAACAAGCTGTAACTGACATAGAAAAAAGAGAATCACAAAAAGCTTTTGAACAAAATGTATTACCTAAACTAAGAGCAGCACAAGTAGCTCAAGGTTCATTTGGTGGTACTAGAGGTACATTATTAGAAGCACAAGCTCTAGGAGACCAACAAAGAATGTTAGGTGATATACAAGCTAAAGGTAGTGCTGCAGCATTTAAAGATGCAAGAGCAGCATTAGAAGCTGAAAGACTTAGACAAGGACAAGGTGCTACACAGTTAGCTAATTTAGCTCCTGCTGCTTTATCTAATCAATTAAAAGAATTAGGTGCTCAACAAACTGTTGGTGAAACAAAACAAAGACAAGCACAGACTGCACTTGATGAAGCTTATAGACAATTTCAATTAGAAAAACAAGAACCTTATGATGCAATGAGTAAGTATCAAGCAGTTGTAACAGGTGCACCATTAGGTTCAACACAATATGCACCTCCTGCTCCTCCACCTCCTTCATTAGGACAAACATTATTAGGTGGTGCTACAACTGCTGCAGGATTATATGGAGCCTTTACAGGTAATAATCCATTAGCTGCTGTAGGTTTAATGGGTAAAAAAGAAGGTGGTGGTTTATCAGACCTGCCTGTTATTAAAGCAAATACTGGTAATAAAGGTTTTAGTTTAAGTGGTTTAATGGATAAATTTAATAGATATAATACTAAATTAAAAGAAGAAGCACAACAAAGACGTTTAAATGAAGAATCTTATGGTGGTGGTTTATTATCAGGTAAACCCTCTGAAAGAGAACTTTATCCTAATAGAAGAACATTTGATGATACAGGTCCTAAAAATCAAGGAACTATAGTTTCTATGGGTCCTGATGGAGTAGGTGTTATAGAAGATTTAAGCACAAATAAAATTATTGATAGAAATTTTGAAGCTTATCCAAAACAAGAAGATATAAAAAAATTAAATATTAAAGATAAAGATGAAGATAAGTTAGGCATATCTAGTTTAAAACCAAATCAAGGACCACCTAAACCTGAACCTAAACCTAAAAAGATTATAGGAGAAAAATCTAAAGCAGGAATGAGTGATTATGAAACGAAAATTAGAGCTAGAGAAGATGCATATTTAAAAATGATAGCAGGAGCAGACAAAAGATTTACAGATAGAGCTGCTGCTGCAGAAAAACAAGGAACTAAAAGCAAATACATGCAGTTAGCTAATCTTGGATTAAATATAATGTCAGGAGAAAATAAAGGAAACATAGTTGCTAGTGCAGCAGATGCAGCTAAAAAATCTAATATTTTAGGAAATCTACAAGCTATAAATGAAAAAGCTCTTGCAGCTCAACAAGATGCAGAAGATAAAATCTTTGCAGCTAGGACTGGTCTAGCTAAAGAAGAATTAGGTGTTGAATTAAATAGAGAAGAAAGAAATCAAGTTAGAGAAGCTAAAGCAGCAGAAAAGAAATTTAATAATAAAAAAATTGAGTTAATGGAAAAAGAACTTAAATTAAAAGAAAGAGAGTTAGAAATGGATGCTGCTGCTGCAGGTATAGATACAAAAGATTTTGTAGCTTTAAGTAAAGAAATAGATACTTTATTAAAAGAACCAGGTATGATTAAGATTGATGGTAGAAATTTTCCAAAAAATTCACAAACTGCAGCTTTAATGCCACAAGAATATAGAGAACGATTAGGTAAGTTAAAAGACACTACAATGAGAAGTTTAGTGCAAGAAGGAAATTTAACAAACTTTTATAGTGGTGGTGGTTTAGCTAGAATAACTGAAGAGATAAATAAAATTTATACAGAAGGTTTAGATGCAGCAAATAAACAAGGTAAATTAAATAATATAGGTTCTACTAAAACAACAAAAGCTAGTAGTATATAATAATGGCAGTATTATCTCCCTATAGTAGTAAATTCACAAATGTTTTAGATGAAGTTCAAGATAGAATGTCTACAGGTGAACTACAATCTTTTGATGAAAGAACAAAGTTTATTCAAGATAAGGGTTTAGATGCTAATGAATTTAGAAAAACAGCTATTGAATATGATAAACTTATGGAAGAAAACCCTGATGAATTACGAAGACCTGGTTTTGGTATAGGTCGTGCTGCAGGTAGATTTGCAGGTAGTCTTGGTGAAGGTATTGCAAATATAAGTCAAGCTGTTGCACCTGAGTTTTCAAAAAAAGTTGGTCAAGTATATAGAGATGTAACACCTGATAAAGTTGAAAAAGACTTACAAGCATTATTTAAACCTACTGATACTGGATTTGGTACTATAGGAGAAATAGGTGGTTTTATTACAGGAGGTGGTGCAGGTATAAAATTACTAGGTGTTGCAGCAAAAGGAGCTAAATTAAAAAAATTAAATACTGCAACTAGAGCAGGTAAGATAGGTAAAGCTGCTAAGATAGGTACAGGCTTTGCTATTGGTACTACTGCTATAGAAAAACCTGAAGATAATTTTGTTAATTTTTTAGCAGATTATGTTAATGAAGATGTATCTGATGAACAAGGAAAAAAAATAGGAACTTTTGGTAGTATATTAGAGAGATTAAAAGTAAATCCTAATGATAGTGCAGCACAAAAATATGCTAGAGCTTTTGCTAATAACTTATTAGTTGAAGGTGGTTTTGCAGGAGCTTTTCCTATATTAGGAGGACTATTTAAAGCAGGTGCTAATCTTGAAGTAGCTAAATTTTTAACTAAAGGTGTAAAACAAACTGCAGATTATATAGGTGAATCTATTCCTATAAAAGGTTTAACAGATAAATTAAAAAGATATGGAACATCTCGTATGGGAATGAGTGAAAAAGGTTCTGATTTATTACAAATAAGAGATGGTGCACAAAAAGCAGCTATAATAAGAGCAGAAGAATTATCTGTAACATTAGAGAAAACTGCAAAAAAAGAAGGATTAAAATCTGATGATGGAACTTTAGAAATGTTAAATGGTGCTTTAGCAGACCCAAAAGTAATGTCTAAAATTAAAGAGCAGTTTCCTGAAACTGGAAAAGTTTTACAAAAGATGCGTGATGAAATAGATAGTTTATCAAAAACTGTACAAACAGATATAGCAAAAGGTAAAAAATTTAAAACAACAATAGGTAATAATTTTCAAACATATTTAAATAGAACTTATCGTATATTTGATGACCCTGATTATAGTTTAGCTAAGATGAGAAAACAAAATCCAAAAGCTGTTGAAGATGCTGAAACTTATTTTAGAAACTTAGGTGTAGCAGATGGAGAAGAAATGAAACAAGTATTAAATGCATATACTGATGTTTTAAAAGGAGGAGAATTTAAATCTTTTATGAAAAATCTTAAACCTAGAACTCAAAAGATATTAAAAAAAAGAGGAGATATACCTACAGAAATAAGAAATTTATGGGGAGAAGTAAAAAACCCTTATGTTAATTATGTAAATAGTTATACTAAATTAGCTAATCTTATTTCAGAACATAACTTTAGAGGTGAGATAAGAAAAGAAGCTTTAGCTACTGGAAAAGGAGTGTTAGATAAACTACAAGCAGCACCAAAAGGTATGGGAAAAGTAGGTCTTACTGCTGAAGGTAAACAAGTTCCTTATCAACAAGTAGAAGGATTAGGATTAGGAGGTATTAAAACTAATATTGATAATCCTTTAGATGGTTTATTTTTAGATGATGCTTGGAAAAAAGGTATTGAAGAAGGTAATGAAGTATTTTTAGGTAAAAACTTTTTAATAGATAATTGGATGAAAACAAAAGCTTTATCTCAAGCAGCTAAAACTGTTTTTTCTTTACCTACTCATGGTAGAAATATGATAGGTAACTTATTTATTATGACAGCAAATGGAACAGTCAATCCTTTTAAATTAGGAGGAGGTGCTAAAGATACTTATAAAAGATTTACAGGTACTATGGATAAAGATACTAGAGCTAGATTAGCTCGTTATTTAGAATTAGGTATTGTAGATAGTCAATTAGATGCTCGTCAATTAAGAAAGTCAGCACAAGAAGGTTTTAAATTAGGTCCTCATGGAGTTATAGATAAAATTACAGATAGAAGTTTAGTAGGTAGAGGTCTTAAAAAAGGTGTGCAAAAAACTGTTCAAGCTTATGAAGCAGAAGATAACTTATTTAAAATAGCTAACTTTGAAAATTTAATGTCTCAATATAGAAAAGCTTTTCCTAAAGTAAAAAAATTACCAAAAGAAAAACAAGAAAATTATTTAAAAAGAGTTTCACAAAATGAAGAACAATTAGAAAGATTTGTTGCACAAAGAGCTAGAGATATGATGCCTAATTATAACCTTGTACCTAAAGCATTTAAAGCTTTACGTGCTATGCCTGTTGGTAACTTTGTTGCCTTTCCTGCAGAAATGGTACGTAATACATATCATTTAGCTAAAAATGCATGGAAAGATATTAGTGGTCAAACAGCAAAAGACTTAGGTATAACAGACCCTGAAGCTATTAAACAATTAAAAAATATAGGACTAAAAAGATTAGCAGGTATGACTACTGCTGCAGTTGCAGGAGATGCTGCTGTTAATGAAAGTAAACAGTTATTTGGTATAACTGACCAACAAGAAGCAGCATTAAATAAAACAGTAGCTGATTGGGAAAAAGGAACAAACAAAATATTTTTAAGTCCTATGCAAAGAAATGATAAAGGTGAAATAGAAGTAGAGTATATGAATCTAGGTCCTATGGACCCTTATTCGTATATTAAAACTCCTGTTAAAAAAATAATAAATGCAGTCATAAATAATCAAGATTATAATGAATCAGAATTAAATGATATGTATGCTTCAGCTTTATATGATATAATAAATCCTTTTGCTAGTCCATCTATGGTAGCTCAATCTGCATTAGATGCTTACAGAGGAAAAAAATCAGTAGCAGATGAAGGAGTAACTCCAAAAATAGCTAGAGTTTTAAAAAGTTCTTTTACTCCAGGAACTGTAGACCAAATTAATAAGTATTTTAAATTTAAAGAATCACAAAAACAAAGAGGTGTAGGAGAAGAAGTAAATCAATATGGTTTTGGTATTAATCCTGGAGAAGTAGACTTTGCAGCTTTCTTAGGAGTTAAAAGACAAAAAGCAAATCTATCAGATAGTTTTAGTTTTGTAACTGGTAAACCTATAAGAGACATGAGAAAATCTAAAAGTAGATTTACAAATAAGATTAGAGATTATTCTGTTAGTGACCCTAATGAAATATATAAAGCTTATGAAGAATCACAAACTAATAAATTAGAACATGCACAAAGATTAAGAGGAATTGTTAGAGCATATAGAGAACTAGGAATGGATGAAATGGATATGTATACTTCTTTAACTAAAGGTGGTGTATTATCTGGTAAAGGAGATGAATTTAATGATATAATATTTGCAGACCAAAATATTTTTATGGCAGATGATATACCAGACCAATCTATAATGTTAAGTGAAAGAAAAACAAGAACACCAATACCTTATAATAGAATTTATGATTTATATTCAAGATTAACAGGCAAACAAATAGACTAGGAGATTATAATGGCAGATATGAATATGATATGGAACGCAGTATTAACTATGGCTATAGGTGGATTTTTATGGTGGATACGTTCTACGTCTGCTGCTATTAGTAAAGTTAAAGATGAACTATCAGAAACAAGAGAGAACATAGCTGTAACCTATGCTTCTAAAGAAGATGTTAAAGATGATTTAAAACAACTGCTGCAGAGATTTGATAGACTCGAAAGCAAAATAGACGATATGATAAGAAGACATAAATAACTAATAACAAAAAGGATAATATAATGAAAACTAAATACATGTCTAAAGGTGGTCCAATGAAAAGAGGATATGCTCCATTAAAAAAACAAACTTTTAGAGAAGCTTTTGCAGAAGCTAGAAAAAAACAAGGTGCAGGAGGTACATTTACTTTTAAAGGTAAAAAATATTCTACAAATAGAGCAGATGATAAAAAGAAAAAAGAAGTTAAAAAATCTAGTGTAAAAGTAATTAGTTCTAAAACAAATCCTCTTACAAAATTTAGTAAAACAAAAAAAGAAAATAAGAAAACTCCTCAAGGAACACAAATTGCAAATATGGCTCAACAACCAATGAGTGCTGAAGATAATATTAGAAGACAAATAAAAGCTGCAAGAAAAAAATCTAATAAAATACCTAGCTTTCAACCATTTAAAAAAGGTGGTAAAATAAGTGATGGTACTAATTTTGTAGCTAGACAGTATGGAGGAAAGATTGGAAAGTAGATGGAAGTATTTTTCAGAAGATGAATTAAGATGTAAAGGTACAGGTGAAGTAAACATGGATGAAAAGTTTATGGATATGCTTGTATCTCTTAGAGAAAGATTAAAACAACCTATGTCTATTAGCTCTGGTTATAGAAGTAAATCACATAACATAGCTATAGGTGGTAGTACTAGGTCTGCACATTTAAAAGGTTGTGCTGTAGATGTTGTTTGTTCTGGACATAAAGCCTTTGAGATAGTACGTATAGCATTAGAGCTAGGGTTTACAGGTATAGGTGTTAAACAAAATGGTGTGCATGAGAAAAGGTTTATACATTTAGATACTATGCCTAAGAGTTCTGTAACAAGCCCAAGACCTTGGATATGGTCTTACAAATAGGAGTAATATATGGACCCAATCACAGCGATTGCAGCAGCAACAACTGCTTTCAATGCTATAAAGAAAGGATTTTCTGTAGGTCGTGATGTAGAAAGTATGTCTAAGGATTTAGGCAGATGGATGGGTGCAATACAAGATGTTAAAGATGGACATAAGAAAAGTAAAGGTAGGTCGTTTGGTTCTGTTGAGGAAGAAGCTTTGGAGACGTTTGCTGCTAAAAAACAAGCAGAGCAGATGGAAAGGGAGTTACGTAATTTTGTTAATTTGTCTCATGGTCCTAGTGCTTGGAATGAAGTAATACGTATACAAGCAGATATAAGATTAAAGAAAAAAGAAGCAATAGCAGAAGCTAAAAAACTACAAGCACAGAGAATAGAAAATATTATTCTTGGTGTTCTTGTTGTATTTTTTCTTGGTGCTGTTGGAGCTGTTCTGTATTTGGTTCTATCTGTTGATTAAAATTACATCTATTAACTAAACTTTCTACTTTCTTTTTGCCTAATATATTAAGTGAATTAATTATATTTTTTTCTAATCCTTCAGGAGAAGTATCTACTTCTTTATCACTCTTTGCTCCTCTTATTTTAGATAATAATTCTAAAGCTTTAATAGCACTATTAGTATGTCCATTAACTTTAGCATACTCATATTGTTTTTCTATCTCAGTAATAACATCTACATTAGTCTCAAGATTTTCTTCTAGTTCTTTTATTCTATCTTGTATTTCAGGTAAGTTTTTTAATCTAAATCCTGTATTAGCTAGTGCATGAGAAGAGTTTGCTGTATATCCTGCAAACCTAGCTGCTTCTGTAGCATTGTTATGAATAACCATACCTTGTGCAAACTTCTCATACTTTTCTTTTAGTGCCATTTAACCACCTACAATCCAATGAAAACCACCTGCAACTAAACCTGTTATGATTGCATAAACAACTAATTCTATATACATAGCTTCTATATTCCTTATTTTATAATAAATATATTTTAATAAATTCATTGATATAACCTTACGTTAGGGTTTTTAATATCTAAAGTTACTGGTTTACATATACCAGTATATCTTTTCTTAATACCTGGAACTGCAGGTTGCTTACTTATTCTATTAGCAAAGTATCTACATCTATTAATATCACGAAAATGCATATCACTTTGTTGAACAGCATCACCTAAATAAATTACTAATAAAAATACAGTAGTCATTATTTAAGATTATCCCTTGCTACATTCTTTGACTTCTCAAAAGACCTCATAGCTCCAAGTCCTAGAAGTGACATTACTAATGTAATTAATCCTTCTACTTCTAGCTGTGGTGGTACCATATCAGGAAACCAAATACCTGTTGCCCATGTTAGAATAGGACCTACAAAAAACTGCCATAATAAACCAAGACAACATACCCACATTATAGCAGGTCGTGCTCCAGAAACAAATAAACTAGGGTGTTTAGCTTGTTCTTTATTAACATCTATCTGTCCTTTAGATAATTCTTGTGCATGTTTCTCTGCCATAGTAGCTAAAGAATGTGCTAACTTATTCTTCTGGTCTTTGTCCTCTATAAACTTACCTAAAAGTTTAGTAGCAGGACCTATTAAAGCTGTTAAAGCCATTATACTTTCTCCTTTTTTATACAATCAACATGGGTATAATCTTTACCCACACATACCATATATATTTTTAAATGTTTAAATTTATTCCAAATATTTTTTACTTTATCTGACCACCACCTACCATCAAATACAGATATATGTACATTCTGTCCTTTAAATTTACCTTCTTTAAAATGTTTAAGTGCAGGTTGACAAGATATGTTTAAGAATACTGCTTTTTTACTATGAGATAATATATCTTTTAATACATAGTCTATATCCTGCTCTGCTATATGCTCCATAACATCTGTGCATACTACAATATCATACTTCTTTTTAGATAGTTTATTATACTTAGGATATGCAGGGTCATATAAATCAAATGAGTCTAAGTTACATAACTCTTGCACAGGTTTTTTTAATCCTATACTTTTACATTCTTTTTTTGAATAAGGTATTGCTTTACCACACCCATAATCAAGTAATGTTTTACAATTATTTTCTTTTACAATATTAAATAAAGTAGGTACAAGAGGTACTAAACTTATACCTCTAAACTTACCTTCTTCTTTATGTAATTCTTTATAAGAATCTAGTAGGTCATAATAATCTTCTGATGGTTTTAACTTCATACTAAATCTCCTTTAAAAGCTTGTTGCTTTTGTGTATATCTAGCAGATAGTTTCCATAGTGCAGATACTAATGTATTTTCTCCATGAAAATTAATATCCATTTCCATAGGTGATTCGTTAAAATACTTTTCACAATCTTGTGCTAAGGCAAGTAACTCACCTGTTGTCCAGAACTCTTGTTTATTAACAGATACTTTAAAATATTTAGGTCTTGGTTGCTCATCTTCAGCACCTGTTGTTTCTTTCTTTTGTTCATCAGTAGGTTCTTCCATATTAGAATCAAAACCAAATAAATCAAAGAAACGAAAACCCATAGTATGTAGAATACCTATAGCTCTCATAGCTGCACACGTACCACCTGTTATTAATGTAGTACCTTCTGGTAATCCTAAGTCTTTATTAAGAGTAACTACATTGTTTTGTATACCTTTCTTTTGTTCTTCAGGGTCACGTAATGATTCTGTAAATGCGTGCCATCCCCATATGTTTGCTTTCTTTTCTATTAGATAATCAGTAACAGAAGGGTCTGTCATAGAAGCAACAAAGAACTTTGTGCTAGGGTCTATTGTTTTAAATAAATCTTTTCTTACTATACCATGAGTACTTGTACCTGTAATAGGTCTAGGGTCTAATACAACACATGCCCAAGGTTTAATACCATGCTTTAATAATCTAGGATAAGAATGTTTAACAGTAACAACTTTACTATTAGGATTATCTTTAATTAATTTTTTTAATTTATCAAAATTAATATAAGGTCCACCTGATACTAATATACATTTGTAATCATGCAAAGGAAATTTACCTAACCATTTATCAATCTTTTTAAAATTAGTTCTTATGTTTCCTCTAATATAATCTTTAGGTACACAATCTCTAGGATTAACTTTAATAGGTACACTAAATAAATGTTTAGGAGGAGCAGGTAATTTATCATCATGTAATATAAATAATAAATGAGTATGTCCACCCTCTCTTACTTTATCTTCACTAGGTAATATATTATTTTTTACTTTCTTACCTAACATTTCTTTTACTTTATTTGTACCTTTATATTTATCTTCTACTTCATTACCATCTGTATCTTTAGAAAAATAATTATCCATAACAACTACAGGTACATGTTTTAAACAATCATAATCACTTTGTTTTGTTTGTATACTATCACCACCACCTATAAAAGCATAGTCTATAAAAGGTAAATAATCAAACAAGTTATCAACTTTTAATTCTTCTCTTGTATTACCTTTTGTTAAAACATAATTAAATGTTTTATTTTTTTCTTTCATCTTAACTTTAAATTCTTCTAGTCTTTTTTCTACAGCTTCTAAAGTATTGTGAGACTTAACATTAAATTCTTCTTTATCTGTTTCTATAGTAGCATCTTCAAACAAATCAAAACCATAATAGTTTACTAAGTTAGTATTTTCAAAAGCAGCTAATGCCATCTCAATAGCACGACCACCATTCCAAGTACCTGTTTCTAAAATAGTACTAGGTTTAAAATGTCTAATTAACTCAGCATTTTTTTGATACCTTGATGGTAATATATCTTGTGATACTTTATCTTTTGATAATTCAAATATACGATTACCTTTAGTATCTCTAAGAGGTATAATACTAGAACTAGAAACACTATTCATATGTATAATATAATTTGAAATTTGTTCTTCAATATCATGTATCTTTAAACCATGAGACTTATATAACTTTAATAGTCTTTGCATAATAAAACCATCATGCCATTCTCTATAAGTAGTTACTTCATCATTCATATATATTCTACGTAAATCCCATAACAAATCTAATGGTGGTTTTTTACTTAGATTAAAAGCCATAAAAGATATACCATTACCATGAACAATATCAGCATTATCAGGTAACATATTTAGTAAATCTTTTTTTGTTAATCTTTTATTAGCATAAGAATCAACATCAATCCATACTAACCAACCTGCTTCTTTATTATTTTCAGCTAATGTAAATGCATAGTCTGTTAAAGCAAACATTTTATGACACCATTTAATAGCATCAAGCTTTACATTGTAAGGTATCTGTCCATCTTCAGTACCATTATGTTTAGCATTATCTTTTAAAAACTTTATATATTTTCTATTATCTTTAAGATTAGAATACTCTATTGTTTTGTCTAATGAGTATTTAGAAATAGGAAAATCATGGTAGTAAGCTTTTACTTTTAAACTAGGTTCCCAATTCTCTTGTATAGATTTAAAAAATACATTACCAAATCTGTTATATAAGTTCTCATTAAAAGAAGTTACGAAATTTATATTCATATCATGTAGTCCTCGTTAACATTTAATATACCTTGAGCTTGTAACCATTGAGCATCATTAGACCACTCAATAGCATACCTTGCATCTTTATCTCTTTTAGAACCCCAATCTTTAAACCAAGGACCACCTGTTGTAAAGTGTACATTCTTTGCATCTATATCTGTAGATGAATGATTATCTAACCAATTCCACTCTTCAGGTATTGTGCCTATATCTGCTTCTTTATCTGGTAACCATTGAAATGTATGTAACCATCTACCTGATTTAGTATTAACTTCTTGTGGTGTAAGTTTTTGATTTACTTCGTGACCACAATTAAACATAATTAAACTAGACCAGTTTTTTCTAGGATAAGCATGTTGTTCTTTACCATTCATTTTCTTTTTATTTGTAGGTTCATACTTATGTTTAACTACATGTATAGGATAATAATTATTATCACACATTTTAAATAGTTCATTTATATCTGCCCTTACATACATATCAGAATCCATATATAAAGCTAAACCTTCATACATATTTAATGCAGGTATTAAGAATCTACTAAAACTAAACTGTGTAGAAAAAGGTTTACCATCTATCTCATCATAGTCTTGACCACTAATTGTATTATGTTTTCTAGTATATATACCTATCTTTGTAAGTATATCTCTTCTTAAAGGTATAACTCTAATAGGTTTAGTAGATATTCTTTCTAATGAAAATTTTAGTACCTCATAAGCAGTATGTTCTTTAGGGTCATACCCTACGTAAACTGTATTTACCATTTGTTTCTTTAATAGCATATGCATCCTTTAAAATTTATATTCGTGGTCAATAAACCATGTACCTGCTTCTACTCCACGACCTGTTCTTTTTCTTTCATAAGCAAATTTAAATTTACTTTGATAAAACTTTTTTGTAGCATAAGCTCTAAACTTTGAACCATCATGTTCATTATCTAAATCATGGTAGTATCTATACCCTAATGAATCCAAAAGACTATCTCCTGAATAACTAACAGTAGTAAAAAAAAATAATAATACTAATAACTTTTTCATATATTCCTCAAAAAAAATGGGGGTATATTTCAACCCCCTGTTTATATAACAACTTAATTAATCTTTATCTTCTTAGGTTTTTGTTCTTCAGGTACAATCTGTTTAAGAGTTAATCTTAATATACCTTCATTGAATGTAACGTCTTCAATGTTTAACGTGTCTGCTAGAACAAAGTCCCTAGTGAAAGACCTTTTAGCTATGCCCTTATGTAAATATTCTGGAACCTCCTCCTTATTATCTTTACCATAAGTACCTTCTATAGTTAAATGATTTTCTTTTACCACAATATTTAAATCATTCTTACTAAATCCTGATAGAGCAAATTCAATCAGGAAAGTTTCTTCATCTTCTTTAATAATATCATAAGGTGGATAGTTTACATCTGACCCTCTTATGTTATTCATTACATCAAACAATCTATCAAAACCAATAGCTTGTCGTGCAAATGTATCTACTTCAAAATTAACCATGTTTATCTCCTTGTTAAGCAAGTTAAAAACGAGTCCATTTCTGGCACTCATGGTGTAATTATACACTACCTAAATATAAAAGTCAAGAACTATTTACATAGGATAAAACGTATAAAATATTGCCATAGCTATTACATACAATACCCACATGGCTACAATACTAATTAAAAAATTAGTTAAATATCTACTAATTCGCAAGAACCTGCTGTACATGCTAACTCCTGTGAACCTTTTGTTGTGTCTTCTTTCTCAAACTTACTAAGCTCAGACCAATTAATATTCTTAGGCATCTTAGCTGCAAGCTCTTCATATGTAGCTTTATCTATGTCTTGATAAGGTGCTTGTTGATATGTATGGTCAGAGAAAGGTAAGAATGATATACCAGATAGTGCATCAAAGTTATCCCAACACCAGTTACCTACATTAATCCATTCATGTTCTTTAACTGATATAGTTACTGATGGTTTATGTTCACACCAATGTTCTGCATAACACTTCCATATCTCTAGCTGTTCTATAGCTGTCATATCATCTCTAAATACAGCATTAGAATCTGCTTTCATAGGAAAAGAAAACACAGCATTATGTGGATTCATAACATCATCTTCACAGGGTATACCTTGGTCTTTCATAAACTCTGTTAGAGGGTCTTTCTTATCTCCTCTTACTGTTCTTATGTAATAAGGATTATGTCTAGCATGAATACCACTAGCACTATCTACTAACTGACTAACTGTACCTGAAGGTTTAACACAAGTGATTGCTGTAGATTGTGGTATACCTAACTTTTCTGACCACTCTTTGTTTACTGACACAGCTTTCTGTCTCATATCTTGTAATGTTTCTGGTAAAGTATTTCTTCTTCTAGATAATATACTATTATCCATGATACCTGTTAATGATACACCAAGTAATCTTTCTTCTTCTGTATTATCTTTCCATCTCTTTCTAAGATAACCAAAGTTAGTAAGTGTAGCTTGTATTGTACCTAGTATAGTAGCTACTTCTATTTTATCTTTTAAGGTTTCTACTGTATCAGCAGGTCTACAAACTACCTCAGTTAAGTTACAGAATTGATTAGGTCTAAGTATAATTTCACTACAAGGATTAGTACCAAATGCATAGTCTGATTTACGTCTACCATTCTCTTTAGCTTTTGCTTGAGCAGATACTCTACTAAAGATACCACGTTCACCTGACTTACTTTCATATAATGCTAACCATTCTTTCATAAAGATACCTGCATCAGGTTTCTCTGTGTATGCTACTGAGTTATTAGCTAATGCTCTTTCAGGGTTTGTCTCCCACCAAGCACCAGACTTAGCAACCCTTAATCTCTGGTCTGATAAATTAGACAGAGATATAAGAGCTGACCTACGCACACCACCAACAACCACAACTTCACCTGTTTTACATACAATATCGTGACACTCCATAGAAGATAACTTTCTACCTTTAGCTTCTTTAAATTTATTAATAGTAAAATCAAATAGATTAACTAAAGGTTGAGGACCACTAGCTCTACCACCAAAGGTATTTAACCTAGCACCTGCAGGTCTTACTTTGTTTATATCTATCTTAGGTACTCTACATGTATATAAATAAGATACTAAATCTCTAAATGCTCTAGCCCAACCTTCTTTAGAATCAGCTACAGATATAACATCTTCTGTTTGTTCAAACTCTCTATCAGGTATAGTAGGTAATTGATTAACACCTTCTCTTTCAACAGAAAAACCTACACCTGTACCATTCATAAGTATATAAAGTATCTCATCAAAAGAACGAGGACTATCTATAGGAGTATAAGAACAATTATATCCTGATATATTTTCTCTTTCTAATGCAGGACCTGCTGTCATTAATGCTCTCATAGAAGGCATAACTTGTAGTGCTATAATGCTATCTTCTATTCTTCTCCATACTTCTGGAGGTAAGACAACACCTAAATTCTTATCTAAATGTCCTTGAAAGAAATTACTAAATCTAGATACTGTTTCAATCCAACTCTCTCTTCTGTTATCTTCTTGTAACCAACGTGCATATCTAGACGCATGTATAAATGTCTGATACTCTGTAGGTAAATAGTTATTCCCTGCCATAATCTTTCTCCAATATTAATTCACAATAATGTATTACTTTCTCAATGTCTCTTGCACCTTCACCTTTTCTTCTATGTCTTGTAATATACTTTACTACATTACCCTCAAGAAATGTAAGGTTATTTTCTACAATATAATCAACAGGTTGTATCTTACATGTTTTGTAATGGTCACCACCTACCTGTCTATCTGTAGCTATAATAGCTTCTTTCTTTATATTTGTTTTCTTAAAATCTTTTTTATCTTTAACTGTATCTGCTATAGCATCATCCATCATTCCCATATTTATTCCCCTATAATCTTGTTAAAAAGTATGCAATTAAAATAATAAACATACCTAAAATTAATCCTATTATAAAAAATGTTAATAAATCAAAGAACATATTATAACATCTTTTTTATTCTTTGTCTAACATATTTTAAATCAGGTGAATGAATAACTTTATATGCAAAACTTCTTGTGTATGAAGGACTCATTCCTGCATGGTCACATATCTGCTCAAAGT
>WLWF01001614.1_pt1 | contig 17932 bp, 14 predicted proteins | sample 6718331 | NCBI WGS metagenome assembly WLWF01 (sample SAMN12718692, study PRJNA515312) | sponge metagenome | isolation source: marine sponge | host: Mycale hentscheli | place: New Zealand: South Island, Marlborough, Capsize Point | collected 2003-05-01
CTAAATGTAGCGATAGGGTTAAGTCTACCCACATATAAAGTATCTCTTTCGTCTAATGTAAGTTTCTTTCTAGCTTTTACCGCGTTTACAATACCTCTAGTATAACCTGCCGACGCGAACCATGGGAAGGCGATATTATCAGTTAATGCTATATTTCTCATAACCTCAGCTGTTGGTGGTATGTAAATTTGTTTGTTATTAGCTGTATCTCTTACTTGTACCCAAGGATAGTAAGTTGCTGTGTAGTTTGAGTCAATTAATGAGTCTTCTAAATTATCTACGGCTTCTTCTGGTGTAACTTGGTTAGTTGTATCTGTAGTATCTGGTACAAACATGTTATAATCTGGTGTTGTTACTACGTATAGTGAATCCGCTCTTTCCGTTTCAACCATATCAATAGCTTCATTTACCAAACCTAAGTTGTCTACATAATCAAGACCAGGTGTACTAAATACGTTAATATCTACTGATTCTGGATTACTAAAAGTTTCAATAGCTCTTAAGAATGCAAAATAATCAGTGTTTGCTTCAGTAGCACTTAATTTTTTAAATGACCCTAGTCCCGTACCTAATGGGAAATCACTTGATGAACAAGCTCCTGCTAAGAAACCACTAAGACCCATTCTATAATCATCAGTATTAGACCTAGTTTTTCTATATATATCCCATCCGTCAAATCCACCGTGTGGTGCTACAGTAAACTTACGACTTCTAAGTTTTTTATATGGTTCAGTACTTAAAGTAGGTTCTTGGTTAAATTGACCCACACCACAATCAAATACTTGTTTACCATTTAATGTAGTACCAGTCAAATCAATGTAAGCTCCACTACCTCCAACTACAACAGTAGCTCCAGAATCCATATGGAAACCTTTTGTTATAACACTCCATTCACCACCATCTGTTGCTGTACATAGAGTAGATGGTACTTGTTTTCCTTTGTAGTTAAAGAAATCTGGGTCATAAGCTGCTCCAGTACTATTGGATACACCTAGATATACTTTACTTACTTTATCACCACCACTTACTGTTTGGTTATTTACCGTACCACTACCGAAAGGTGGGTCGTAAACTACTTCACCTGGTGTGTAGTATTTTGTTTTATAAATTAATTTAGGGTTAGTTGGACAATTTCCATATCCTCTAAATCTATACCCCTCAAACCCTGCTGGTACTGAATTAGCGAATACACCGTCTAATAAACCTTCTCCTAGGTATAACATCGTATATTTAGACTTTAACTCAAACTCACCTGTAGACGTACCTATTTTTCTACCTATAAAAGATACTTTAGTTGGGTCTAAACTACACCTAGTGTATTTTTCTAATACGTTTGGATTGGCGTCTGTATCGTAGAAATCTCTTATTAAGATATCAAACTCACCCCTCTCAAAGGACATATTAATCAATGAAATTTTTATTTCTCTATTTGCTGCTGTACCATCGGATATTGACACAAATTTAAATAATCTATATACATCACTACCTTGTAGTTCAGAAACAATCCATGGTGTTTCAGGTGTTGTCCACTGATGCATGTACCAAGCTATGGTATTTGTGTTAGTTGTATTTCTTGCTGAAGGTAAGTATTGTAAACAACACTGTAACCCCCTTACCTTACCTTTTCTCCAAGCATCTTTTAATAACGCTGGATAAGTTTCCTCTACAAATAAAGGAACTTCTTCTTTTTTCTTATCAAAAGGACTTCTACCAAACACTCTTGAGACATAATCTTGTGATGTATTACTCATAGATGTTTTAAATGTGTATGATGTACCATTTACAGTTCCGGCACTAATACCGAATGACGCGAATGGGTCCTCCATAACTTTATAGTAATCTCCAGTACACTGCATATTTACAGTGTTAGCACTAACAGAATAAACCGGACCACCAGAAGCTTTATCACTCAACCCTCTAGACCTTAAAGTTAGTATTACCATACCATCATATTCAGTATAAGCTGATATGTTTTGATAATTTACGTAATCTATAACCACATTACCTGAGTACACTTGAGTACCAGCTGTTGTTGTTCCTGTAGCTACATCATAATAACCTACCCCAGCACCACCGGCTGTTGTTGGATTACCACTAACCCATATTTGGTATGACACACCACTGTATGTAGAACCTGTACAACACGTAGTACTATTATCGTTATCAAATAATGCGTAGTACCAAGCGTCATTTTTGTAAGAGTTCCAGTCGGTACACTCACTACCCAACACATTACTTACTGTAATTGCAGATGGTGCTCCTGATAATGAAGTTACTGTGGCTGCTGTAGCCGTATTGGTTGTTGCACTAGGTATACATCCGTATTGATAAACTACTGGACAAGGCCAAGCTGTAGCTGCGGATGCACTAGTTGCTGATGTTGTAGCCGTTAAACAGTTACTACTTGCTGTTTTAATTCCTAAACTAGCAGAAAAGAAGTTAAGGAATGATTGTTTTAATGTTGGTAGTGTAGTTCCGTTTGTTAATGTAACAATTTCTCCTAAGTCTGTGTCTGTGTCTGATTTTCTGAAGTGGTTTAATACTACCCCAGGAATCTGTGAAAAGAAGTCACTATTCATAGCAGAGTTAATAAATGCTGTTTCACCAACCGTAGTATTAGTACCTGTCAATGGAACGACAAAAGGCATTACAGTGTTTGAGGTGATAGCTGAAGTTACACTACTTCCGGAAACACCACTAGCTCTAAAACTACCTGGGTCTAATTCACCCAAAGTTAATACACTAAATGATGGACCTGCATCATAACCGTTTAATCCCAATACCCTAGTCACAAATAATTGATTTGATTGACTTAGATATGATTTTGCTATATACCCCAATTCATATTTTGGAATTTGTGAATCCACATACGTTGTTGGGGATGTTCCACCAAACCTAGTTGTAAAATCGTCGTATGATTGTATAAAAATAGGTTCAAAAGCTGGTCCCTTTAAAGTTTCACCAACCAAACCTAATGTAGTAACACCTACACTTTGTGCTACAAATGTTAAATCTTTCTCTGAAGTATATACTCCAGGAGAAACAAATATCTTATTACCGTCTGCCATGTTTAATAATTTTTATAAATATTTTATTTTCTTTTATTATAAATACAAGGGGTATTATCAAAAGTTACGTAGTAAATGACCTTATTTTGTTGTTTGTAGGTAAATTTTCATACTTTTTTCATACTATAGTGTAGTTATATTAAAAATATACCTTGTCATGGCTAATAAAGACAAAAAAGTAAAAATAAAAAATTTAAAGATAAGTTTAGAATCACACTTACTCTTAAAAACCTACTGTAATAAGAAAGGACTTAAGATGTTTGCGTTTGTGGAACACCTAATTAAAACAAATTGTAAATCTAGTAAAGATATATATGGAGAATAGTTAATATATTAATTTTTCTTGTAGTGTTAAAGTAGCAGGTCCAGGATTACTTTTAACAACCTCAACCACTAACGTATCACCAGGATTTATCATTAATACCTCATCAATAGTATGTGGTACTTCATTTATATAAAAGGAATAAGAAACCACATTTTTAATTCTTAAAGCTGAAATATTAACCTTATAATCGTAGCTAAGGACTAACTCATCAACACCAGTGTCAAAAGTTAATTTAGTATTGACTTTGTCTGGATTTTTAGGTGACCCCTTTCTTTCCTTTTTTCTTTCTTTTGCATCAAAACCAAACATGACCAACTCACGACTAATAGCTGGTTTAACCTCAAACTCCTCCTCATCCAATAAAAATCCTTGTAGTTGGAATTGGTAATTTTGTTGGTAGTATCTTCTTTCTTCTGTATCTATCTTACTTTCGTCACCTATGGAGTTCATGACTATTGGTATATAGTGTCCTTTTACAAATGTGTAAGCTTGTCTGGATGTAAACTTTTGTAACACTACTCTATTAAAGTTATTTAATTCTCTCATTCTATTACAAATAATCTTAACGTCGTACGTTATGTCTACTGGTACTGGTTGTGGTATGGTGTATATATCGTACCCTTTTCTATTTCCGTCCCAGGTTGGTACTTTTGCGTAATGAAATTGTTTTCTATCTGGTATTGTATATTGTAATGCTGGATTGGTTCCGTATTGTACCTCTGGATTTCTTACCACAACAATAAAAGGTAATTCTACATTTTTGTCTTTAGTGGAGAATGCCCATGTTTGAGATAACTCCGCCCACCTTTGTAGTGTTAGAATTCTATCTATAACATTAATCTTTTTACCGTTACTTACAGTTTTTAATTGTTCTTCCACAAAATCTAACATACCCCTATCCATATCTGCATGTAAAACAGATTTAGGTAAATAAGTCCCATCATCAGTTATAAGGTTGGCCAATTCTTTTCTTCTATTAGGTGTGGTTATTCCATTATACCCACTAGGATAATGTCCCTGAATTGGGTTCGGGGATATGTTTAAATTCTTTTTTACTTTTTTAGGTAATGCCATTATACTCCTTTAAATTCATTAGGACTTACATAAGCACAGGTTAATGTCCTATAAAAAGCCTTATACCCACCTATTGTGTGTTTATTATCAGATGTAACCCTACCGTCATTAGTTACTGTGTAATACCTCATTTTAGTTTCTGTTTCAGGATAACCAATATAGTCACCATAATTAATATCAATATCTAACTCATCTAAATGTTTAATGTAAACACCTAAGGTCATGTTCCCAGGCTCAAGGTCTTTTACTAACCCACCAGCATAAGAGTCTAATTTTGGTTCTTCTATTTTAACATACGCATTAAACTCAACAGGTGTCTTATACCTAATCTCTTCTGGCCCAGATTCACCATACACATCATCTACATCAGAAAGTTTAGAATCTACCCTAAACAACACTAAAGTAAAATGCATATCACCATGTAACCATTCCATACCAACATTCTGTTCTAGTTGAAAATCTTCGGAACTAAAAAATCTAGATATCCTTGTAATAGGTATTTTTTTATTTGCCATATTAATATGTCTTTTATTATAAATACAATTTGTCTTTCTTTTCTCTTTTTATTATATTTTTAATATGGAAAGTTTCTCACAGGAAATTAAAGCTAAGGATTTATTAGCTAACTATACAGGTGCTAATAACTATATTATTGGTCTTAGAGACTCTATGCTTAAGAGTAAGACCTTTACCCTAACACACTCACAATCAGAATATATAACTAAAAATTACAAAGAAAAACCTAAAGTAGTTAGATTATGGATGGAAATAGATGATTACTTAGCTAAAGAATATATGTCTACAAAGTTTTTACAAAAACCACCTAAAACTATATGGATTGAGAAGTTATTAAGTGATACGGAAAAAGCTTATCATGTTTGGGGTAAGGTTCTTGAGTCGGATTCTATGAATGCTTTTTGGGTCCCCAAGAATCAAATTATCCCTAGAGCTAATCCAGATGTTGAGGTTGACCTTAAAGAATTTTCTCATCGTCCTCCGTTCGAACACCAAAAAACAGCTATAATCAAACTAGTCTCAAATAAAAAGTATATCCTAGCGGATGATATGGGTTTAGGTAAAACTAGTTCTGCTATTATGGCTAGTATAAGTTGTAAAGCAAAAAAAGTTTTAATTATTTGTCCTGCTTCATTAAAGGTTAATTGGCAAAGAGAAATAGAAAATTATACTGATGAGTCTGTTGGTATAGTGGAGGGTAAAAAATGGGTAGACGGAAAATATGTAATTATTAACTACGATATCCTTAAGAATTTTCATTCACTACCTAAAGACAAAGATAAGAAAAAACAGATTATGGATTCTGGTTTTGATTTGGTTATAATAGATGAGGCTCATTATGTGTCGAACGGTAAAGCACAAAGAACTAAATTAGTTAACAATTTAACTTCTAGAATAGATAGATTATGGTTATTGTCTGGTACACCAATGACATCTCGCCCTATGAACTATTATAATTTACTAAAGCTTGTAGGTTCAAGAGTTGCTAATAATTGGATTAGTTACGTTAGAAGATATTGTGATGGTAAACAAATTTTTAGGGGGTATAGAAAAATATGGTTAACTTTTGGAGCTACTAATCTTGAGGAGTTACGTGATAAGACAAATGATAAGGTTTTACGAAGACTAAAGGAGGATGTCCTAGACTTACCGGATAAGATTATAACACCAATTCATATGGAGTTAAAATCTAAAACTTATGAGGAGGAGATGGGTGATTATCTAGATTGGAGAAGACAAAATAAGAATAGGGGGTTATCCATACAACTTTCAAAACTAATGAAAGTTAGACAAATAATAGCTTTAGAAAAAGTTAAAGAGACAACACAGTTAATAGAACAGTGTTTGCAACAGGACAAGAAAGTTATCGTCTTCACAAATTTTACAGAACCTTTAATGACTTTACACGAAAAATATAAAAAAGAATCTGTAATTCTTAATGGTACCATGAAAAAAGAAGACAGACAGGAAAGTGTGGACCGTTTCCAAAATGATGATAATGTAAAAGTCTTTATAGGAAATGTTAAAGCAGCTGGAGTAGGTATTACTTTAACTGCCGCAGAGGTGGTAATATTTAACGACCTATCTTTTGTACCTTCTGATATGTCTCAATGTGAGGACCGTGCATTTAGAATAGGTCAAGACAAAAAAGTATCCTGTATGTACCCTATTTATGATAATACCATAGAAAGAACTATATATGAATTAGTTAATAAAAAGAAATCAGTAATAGATACTGTAATGGGTGATAACATTAATGAAGAAGATATTCTAGGAGAAATTTTACTGGGTTTGTAAAAACAAGCTTTTCCTTATATTTATATAGAAACAATTGTTATGGATAAAAAAGAACTTACAAAAAAACAACTTAAAAAACAGTTAACCACATTAACTGAATCTAAAGCAGATATTAAATCAGAACTAAAAAAAGCGTATCAAGCTTTAAAAAGCCTTAAATCTTTACTAGTAGGTCATAAATCTGGAGAAGCAACACTTAGTTTTAGTGATTTAAAAAAGATTAAAACCGCCGCAAGACATATTGAGGACATATATGAGGATATGGTTGATACTGAAATGAGTGAAAAAGAAAAAGATAAGGAAGTTAAGGTACAGAAGAAAAATGAACAGTCTGAGGGTCATGGAAAAATGTATAACGCACTACAAGGTGTGAGAGAAAATAAAGTTATTAAGATTAATGAGGACACCTTAAAAAGAATAGTAGAACGAGTAATTACCGAACAAAAATAATTATTTAAACATATATTTTATTAAAGGTCCTTAACGGACCTTTTTTTAATGCCAACTTCCAAGTATTTATATAGAAAGGATATATTATGCCAGCAACAATTGAACCAGCAAAACGAGAAAAATTATTTAACCAAATAAGACATATGTTAGGTGCTCCTATTAGAGGTGTTGAACTTGAAGATGAGATGTTAGATACTGCTATTGAGTTGGCGATATTAGACTATGGTCAATATGTTCAGGATTGGTTAATAGAGAATCAGTGGTCTTCACTGTATGGTCAAGACTTAGATGTTATTTCTTTAACTAGTGCCTTTTTAACTAGAGATTTAAATTTTGAAACTTCGTTTACATACGCTTATTCTAAAATTGTAGGTTTACAGGCTGGTGGACCATATCAACTTAAACAAGACTACTTTAATCTAAGTGCTGATACACAAATTTACCAAATTCCAGCTGGAAGAGAAATTAATGAAATAATGTGGTATAGTCGTTCAGAATTGACTGAATCTTTTATTGACCCATTTTTAGGTGCATTTGGTGGTGGTGCATTTGGTGGGGGTGTTGGTTTTGCTCAAATGGGTGTTCAGGGTTCTTATTTTTTAATGCCCGCTTTTGATATACTTTTAAGGATGCAGGATAGAAACCTTAAAAATAGGCTTATAGGTGGAGAAATGACTTATAGGATTACTGCTGGAGCTGGTGGGGTACACGGACCAAAATACGTACATTTATATAATGTACCGGGTGGTAGATTTGATTTTGGTGGCATCCAAGCAAATCACGAACGGGTGTGGTATTGGTATTATGATTCTGGTCCAGAAAATAGGGATGAGTGTTTGGCAGAGAATAAAGATATAGTACTACTACCTAGTGATGTTACTCTAGATGAGATGACTTTTACTGAACTTAACCCCCCAGCACAAGCTTGGGTTAGGAGATATTTCTTTGCAAAAGCAAAAGAAATGTTAGGTAGAGTTAGAGGTAAATTTAGTGGTAATTTAAAAACTCCAGATTCTGAATTAACTATGGAATATTCTGATTTACTAAGTGAGTCTAAAGATGAAATAGCAAAATTAGTAGAAGAACTAATGGCTAGGTTAGAAAGGTTACGTAATGATAAAATGTTAGAAAGGAAGGCTTTAGAAGCTGAAAATTTAAATAAATCTTTGGGGTACAGGCCTATGAATCCTGGCTCTATATTTGTAATATAATATGGCATTTTATACTAGAGTAGATTATAATAGGCAATTAAGACAAAGTGGTGACACTATTGGCGTATTTAGTGGTTCTTCCACTTTTGAGCAACATGTGACTATTGGTTCTGCCTGTACAGTGGGCAACGGACTTACTGGATGTGGTGAGTTTATGGCTTATAAATGTAAGGATTGGACTGAAACATGTGGAGCTTGTAATTATACCGCTTCTACTACTGGGTATACCTTTATGGTTGCACCTTATTCAGCAACGTCAGCTTCTTCTATGGTAACAATTACAGCCTTTTCTGCACTTACTGGGTACACACCAGTCGTAGCCATAGGAAAACTACCAACACCAACACTAAGTGGTACAAATAGTGATTTAGCCACAAATCCAGGAATTAGTGCTAGTACATTACAAATTGGTAAAATGGGTTTAATGCCTACTGGTAGTGGTTTGATGGATTTGCAATTAGATGAGGATGGTAATGTAGTTAGGGGAGCCTCATCATCCAGAAGATATAAAGATAATCTAAGATTAATAGGTAACTCAAGATATGCTACTTTACTAAATTCTAAAATTTACTTTTTTAGGTATTTGGAGACGGGTGCTGAGGGATTTGGTATGATTGCTGAAGAGTTGGACTCTTTAGGTTTTAAAGAATTAGTTATCTATGATAGTAAAGGTAGACCGGACAACATTCAATACAAACTTCTTTCTGTAGCTTTGTTAAGTCTTTTACAGGGACTTTATAAAACCGGTATGAATGTGACATATGAACCAGAATCCGAAACCGATACAAAAACTAAAGTTATAGACAAGGACTACACTACTAATGGAGAAAATCTATTGGTAATTACTGAACCTTGTACAGTTACACTAAACTCAAAAAAAGATAAAAAAATAAAAATTAAGTCACTATCTTCGGTTAAGATTATTCCAGATATGGGTTTAATTGATTTAAAGTGGGAAGCTCTAGATTTAGATGGTGATAGTTGTGTGGAGTTTTCTTTTGTCGAAGAATTAAACTGTTGGTTGGTTGTTAGTTCTGACGGTTTAAAGGATTCCTAATTCTTCCATAAAATAATTCTCACTTAGTTCCATTTTAGACCAATACCCCTTTTCTTCTGGTGATAAAGTTAATATTTCTTCTAAAGAGTCTTGGTCCCCATCTTTTCTTGGTACACCATTTATTAATTCACATTGTGTTTTTGTATAATATTCTCTATCTTCTGGTTTCTTTTTTAACAGACTTTCTCTAACCTCTTTTTTAAAACAAACTAATAGTGGTTCTACTCTTTTATTAAATGTGTTTATATATCTTGGTACATTGTATTCACCTTTCATCCCATTTTCTAAATCATTTTCAGATATTAAGTAAGAATTTAAAATAATTTCTTCTGTACCATCCTTTTTCTTTTTTCTTTGAACGTCACCATGTGACATAGCTTTACCATTATTTACGTAGTAAATGGTATCACCTAAAGATACTTGTACATTATTAGCTATAACTAATTCCATATGAGCTTGTCTAGCCATCAAACTACCAGACTTTGTTCTTTGTTTACATCTTTTTTTATAAGATTCTATAGTTTGTTTTATCCTAGATTTATTAGCTATTTTTGCGAGTAATATATCTCTATCGTATATTTTTTGTAAGTACTCATAATAATACTCTACAAAATCACCACCTTTACCTTCTAATAACATTCTTAAACCTTTATCTATAAAAGTCTCTAAATACCCTTGAATTTTTTTAGATTTAATAGAGTTACCTGTTAACTTTACTACCCCGCTAGGCATTAATAAAGCATAATTTTTTCTAGCTACGTTAATACAGGAAGGCCATTGTCCGTCTGTATCTAACCCCATTTCACCCCTCATAAATAAATCATTATATTCCGCAACATCAGCTTCACTACCTTGATATTTTTTATCTTTTACTACTAGTTCATTTTTACCTAATCCGGTGTATGACCTATCCTCCACATCTAATGGACATGAAAAGTTAACACCGTCCGTATCCATAACTAATGGGTCATAACCTTTATCCATAAAAAATCTTACCATTTGTCTAAGATATTGTCTGGCAGTACATGTAACCTTTTCTCCCATATTCATATCACCCCAGGGAAAAACTTGTGGGGCTGATAAAGACCCAAACATTGAGTTTATAAAAATCTTAATAGGTAATTGTTTTCTACCATAGGACTCTGACTTTTTCTTGTCCTTACTATAGTATTCAGAAGCTAAATTTTTATACATAATCCTAGTATCTCTAAAATATTTTAACATTCCTTTCATAGCATCTGTAATATCACACTCTGGAAAAACATTATGTACTAACTGTATAGATGGGTATAATGAACTAAAGTCTAATTTTAATACGTTTGTAGAGTATCCTGTTTTAACTAGTCTAGACAACCCACCTACAAAAGGACGTTTAGAGTCTTTTGCTGGTACAGCTAATCCTTTGTGGTATGACCAAGCCAACATTAACATTTTCCATAAAGTCGCGGTACCCATTGTTGATACTCTTTCGTATGAAGTTGGTACCATACTTGCCAACAGAAATGATGCTTGGTTAAATTGTCCATCTACTTCCATAGTTTCCCACAAATCATCCATTAAATACCTTTCAACAATTTCAGCACCCCCAACCCTTTTATATACTTTAGGGAATTTTTTATCTATATCAAACAAACCTTCAGAACCAACCGGCTTATATTTACCATTTTCAACATTTAAATAAAACTCTTTATTTTCTCTATATGTTGACGCAATCTTATCACCTTTAACATATACCCTGTTTGGTTTTTCTGATTTGGAAAATTGAGTTATGTATTTTAACCCCCAACTCTTTATCTCTGAATTGATAGTTTGAGCTCTTCTAACAGAATGAGCAATATCTAAAGAATTATACCCCCAAATTTTTATTTGTTTATAATCTTCTATTTCCGCTCCAAGTTTTAAAACCCCATCATTAATTTTATAACCCTCATTAGGATTTAGGGTTTTGAATTTTGTGGTATCCATTTGTAGTATTTCTGCTCTTTTAAATAACCAGTTCCAGTCAAAGTTAGAAGAGTTATAACCACCTATAATAGTGGGCCGTATACTGTCTATAGCTTCAAAAAACTGATATATTGCTTCGGACTCTTCCGTATCATTATCCCCCACTTCAATAACCTTTTCAAAACCTCTGTTATCTTTCATACCTACCATAAAGATTCTACCATCTTCTGGATTTAATGAAGTAGTCTCAAGGTCAAAAACAAATCTATGTATATCATCATACTCCTCAAAACCCTTAAACAAACGTTTTTCTTTTTGTACTAGATATTGTTCTATGGGTGATAAAATCATAATAGCATCTCTACTATCAGCATCCCAAGGATTTAAACCACCTTGTCTAAAAAAACTAACTAGATTTCTATATGACTTTGTAGTTTTAATTAAATAGTTTAAACCGGTACTTAACCTAGGGTCATCACCATTGTATAATTTTTCTATTAATATTCCATGTTTGGATATTGCTTGTTTTTGGGCGTGTTTGTTACCATTGTAAAAATTTTTTTTACTTAGGTCACCAACCCAACAAAAGGGGATAAAAGTGTCAGTTTCTATAACTTTACCTCTATCTGGATACTCTTTTATTTTATATATTTTGCCACTACGCCAACCATATTCTAACGCTACAATGTATTTTTCTGGGTCATTACCCAATAAAAATTTTTCTATCTCCTCTGGAGTAGCTTTTTCTATCATATTTTCTTTGTTTAATTCTTGCATGTGATTACATACAAAGATAGGTAAAGAAATTTAAGGAATCAATAAATTAACAAGGTGGTGTACAAGGTTGTCCCACAAAAGAATCTGTTATGTTAATAAACAAATCTTCACGAATAGGAACAATTAATTCAGAACAATTCTGTTCATGAAAATATATGATAAATTGACCTTCAAATCTACCTACCTTATTCACATCTCTAGATTTCCATTTATAGTAAATGTAGTATTCTGTTGGGGCATTAACTGAGGTTGGTGTTTTTGCGACTATGTTTGCGTTAGCATTTAATATCTTAGGGATTCCTGTTTTTACATCTTTCATAGAAAAATATATACTAGAATTAGCTAGTTTATCGTGAAAACTATTAAAGTCATTTCTACCATCTTGTACGACTTGCATTTTAAGTATTGGTTCTAGTGAGTTTTTTCTAATAAAAAATTCCATTGTTCTTTCTTTTAATATAAATACATTAATTATGGGTTAAAATGAACCATTAGGACAAGCAGCACAAAAAGGAAACATTGATAATGTGTTATTACCCGTACTATCTACAGCATTGGTTGCCCAGAACGTACCTACGGCAAGTGATTGTAACCCCACATATTCATAACAAGACTTAAACACATCACCACTAAGTTGTGTAACACTTCTTTGCACCACAAATCCTGGAGGTGGTGAACCTACAATACTATAGTAATAGGCTGATGCAGCCTCAATATCTACTATTGTTGTGGAAGAACCACCACTATCTCCTATAAATGTTACTGGATAACCAGAAGCTATATATGCTGGTACTACTGATTGTCCTGGACATGCCTTCCATACGTGTATATTTAACATTGTTGGTGAACTACCACTTGTTCCACCACCTGTACTAGTACCTGGCTCTGTAACACTTCCTTGTGAACCCGGTAAGGTACAATCAATACACCCATTATTACAATCCTTACACTCTTCACAATCTATTAACCCATATCTACTTCTATTCATGGTAAAATTATGATATATTTCATCAGGTGTTAATGGTTTTATATAATACATCATTTGTGATATTCCACCTACAAATGAACCAGCAAAATTATCACTTAATAATTGTCTATCTGGTGTTAAATCTAACTTAACAAAATTAGTGTTGCTATCTATAGTACACTGGTCACCGGTTAGAGGCATATTTTGTTGTATAAGACTTTCTCTTAAACCAAAAGTTCCACCACCCCAAGACATATTGTAAGCAACACCCACTTGAGTTTGTTTATTTGTATTTAATTGTCTAGGTATTATTTCCTCGTAATCCTCCACTTTGTGAACCCTTCTCCCGTTTACATAAAAACTTAAGGTACCTAACCTATATTCCCTCTCCGCAAACCATTTTTGTACTTCTGCTTCATGACAATTAAAATTAAAATAAGCATCTTCTATAAACCTTGGGTATTGGTCTTTACATGGTTTTGATTCTGGTGTTTCTGGTGTTGGGTGACAACCGTAAGGACTAGCACCATTTTTATGTGTACCGTAACGCTCAAATTTGTCTAACCTAACTTTAACCAAATCATTAACCCCACCATTATTAAATATTTCACAATCCTCTAGGTATAAGTTTCTATCAAATACCACATCTACTTGAATCCAGGTTTCATTACAATTACCACTTTTAATGATAAAGTCACATATAGGTTCTGAATAACTTTCTTCTACCACATAGTCACACTTAAAAGTACTTCCAGTGTTACACGTTTCACCTGTGGTTACACATCCTCCTGTGTATCTAATTGTTCGATATCCCAATCTCATATCATCAGTCAACCTAACACCAAAAGCATTACTGTATACATCATATTCAGGATTTGGTGATTTATTTTGATTTGTTAATTTTACTGCTTTTTCTTCTGTATTGCAACACCCTGTAATCCCTGTTAATGTTGTACACGCTGATAAGTAATCAAGTTGTGAATCGGCAGATAGTCCTCCTCTGTTTTGGTATTTGTCTTCAGCCCTTATTCCTTTATAGAAAAAGAAACCACCATTATTTGTATCCATAACAGCAAGTCCAAACTGTCCAGCTAGACTATAATTTAATAAATGTTGTGGCATCTCATTAGAAGCTAATGGACTACATACCGTAGTTGCACTACCAAAGTTAAATGTTGTAGCAGTACTTCTATACTGATATAGATTCCATCCACTCGCGTTATAACAATTACCATCACTACCACATATAACTTCTTGGTCACCAACAGGAGTTAAACAGCAAGGAGAAGCAAAACCTTCACATACACTAGTAGTAATTGTTGTTAATTTTAAGTAAGTCTCAAAAGACCATCCCTTATTCGGCCTTGTTGGTAGAACCTCATATGGGTATCCGTATAATTTATAAAAACCTTGATAGAATCCACCTTTAAGTTCTTGGTAGTACCCTGATGAATCGGAAGCGTCTAATATAGAAGTGTCCGTGTACCATTCATTTACACTTGGGGGTGATGCTGGGTAACCAAATGCTTTTACCTGATGCATTTTAAATCTCTTATCATAATTAAAGGAGTCAAATGTTAACCCACTTATGTTTGGTATGTCACACCATAAAATTAAACTCTGACCATACTGTATAGTCTCTGGTGGGAATAAACCATTATCCACACCAGTCCACTGTATATCATAAAGTTCATCATAGTAACCACTACCAGAAAATCCACCACCATCACCACTATAAGGACAATCACAACAAGATTTTGCTTTCGACCAATGGTTTTTACTTAAAACAACAAAAGGGTAATATGCACTATTAAACAAATATGTTGGGGTAATTCCTGTAGGGTATTGGAATGCACATGATGTGGTTGGTTGTGTCCCACAATTGGTGTCCGCGAGGTCAATCCACACTGGAAGTGAGTCACCATCATTATGTCCTATGATAGAGTTTGACCATACTACCTCAGTATTAAAGTCTTTTTCATCTGACGCTAAAAACAAGTCATAGTATTCACTATAGTTGAGTTTGCTATCCAGTTTATTAAAGTAAAAATTGTTTAAATTCTGTGTTCCCATGTATTAATAAATACTATTCGATTGATTAAGATATTTATATATAAAAGTAAAATGAAAAGAATTGATGCAATCACCCATGTTATTGGGGAACTTAAGGTATTAAAAGAAGAATTAGGTAAGGGAAAAAGTGTCTCAGCTTTAAAATTCTTAACTTTATCTGAAATCTTTAAATTTAATATAGAACCCAAATCTGATAGGTTTACAGCTGTGTGTTTAGATGAAGCAGCTAAAACAAATAATGATGAAGAACACCTAAAAGTAATACAGGATATTTTAGATGATGAGTTAGATGGTGAAAATGAAACTGAAACTGAAGAAGTTAACGAACTTATAGACTTCGATGGTTCTATGGTTAGTAGTAAAATGCCCCCTGGAACAGACGCTAATAAAACTATAGGAGCTAGAAAAACCACCGATGATACGGTTAAAGCTACAAGTCAAGCTGGTGTATGGACTGGTGCGGGTCATTACTTTAAAAGATATTATGGTGAATCAATAGAGGAAATTGGTGAACATGATATGAGTGAGGTTTTAGGGTTTGAGGATACTGAATTTAAGAACGCTGAAGAGACTATTGAGTATTTTAAATCAGAACATGACATGGATGAAAATGAAGCTGAGGAAAGAGCTGAGTCTATGGGTAAGACACCATCATTAGATAAAAATGGACAACAGCGTTTAACTGAAAAAGAAAAATTTAAAAAACTATCAGAAGATAAAGCTAAAAATATGATTGAGGTTATTTTATCTAACAAAGAAGAGGATAGAGATATTTCTGATGGTAAAAATACTATTTTGGATTCAAAAATAAAACAGTTATTAAGGCTGGCAAATACTGAAGGGGTGTCGGTTGAAGACTTGATAATTAAATTAAAGTCGTAATGAACAGTGATTTAAAAAATGATGTATATACTATACCTAGTCCTTTGTTGGAGTTGTTAAAGTCTAGTCTTTCTGGTCTAAATCCCAACGATAAAGGATATACTAGATGTAGTAATATGGTAAATGATGGGGAGTTAACTTACCCACAGGCCAAAAAATTTAAACATGAATTAGAAAATGACCTAGACGGTGGTGATTATGAAGTGGTTGGGGGTGACGATATGTTAGAATTTATAAACAGGTCTCTAGATGGTAGACGTAATAGTGTCCATAGTTCCAAAAAAATTAGACAAAATTCTGGAGAAGAAAACGTATTTAAAAAAACACATACTAAAGATAAGTCCAAAAACCCAACAAAGGTAAGACAAATTAAGGTAGCAAAAAATAGTGACGATATATTTAATAATAGAGCTGTTTACGAAGAGATAAACAGAATAAAACAACTTTTAAAATAAAAAATTATGCCAGATTATAATCAAAAAAAACCAGGTGAACAATTAACAGAACAATCAGCTAAATATAGAGAACAAATGATTGTTAAAAATACCTATCAAGTAGGTGATTCAAATGGGTATAGTGCCAACCACCCAAACGCTTTATCTAATGGAGACGATAAAGGTAAGGGTAACGCAATATATCTTGGTGTTTTCGGTGAAGACATCGGAACACGTACTGATATTATGGGGAATGGTGAAGCAAACACTGGAAGAATCAACAATGTAAAAACTAACCTATACAGTAGAGAAAATGAGTATAGTGCTGGTAATATAGATTCTGGAAACGGTTACGCACCACAACAATAAATAAATGAAATTACTAGGTTCATTAATAGAATTACTAACTGAAAATGTTTCTAATAGCGTTATCAAAGACGCTATTACTAATAAGCATACCTGTAACTTAAGATACATGGATGATGAAAAATTACCTAATGGTGGTAATGTTAGAGTAATAGAACCAGTAGCCTATGGTTATTCTAAAAGAGGTAATCCTGTAATTAGAGCTTATCAAACATCAGGGCCCTCTTTAAAAGTTAATGAAAAAGGTGTACCTTTACCTGACTGGAGATTATTTAGGGTTGATAGGGTAAAAAGTATGAAACCAAAAAAAGGTGATGATAGTTTATTCTTGACTTTTGATGAACCTCCATTATATAATCCTGTAGGGGATAACTCTATGGACAGAATGATGTACAACTCAAAATTTTAAACTTATGGACATGACAACACTTCAACAAAATTTAGTTAACGCTAAAAAAGTAATGAATAAAGTAGATGGGGGTAATTTCCCTAAAAATCAAATGCCAATAACAGGTAACCAACCTAATATTAATATGGAAAGTGTTCAACAACACCTACCGCCAACACCTTTAACTAGTATACCTTCACCTTCAACCCCAGTTTCTGCACCTAAAACTAATTTAACACCTAAAGCTAATATTACAGAAAGTCAGATAAAAAATTCTAAACTACCTGATGTTGTTAAACAAGCTATGATAAATAATCCAATTCCTGACGTGCCATTTAATGGTGGTGGTGTTGGTTTAAGTGAAGATTTTTTAAATGGTGTAAAAACACAAATGAATAAACAGGGTATAAGTACCGACCAATCTTCACCACAACAACAAATTTTACAAGAAGTTAATACGACAGTTTCTAAAACTAAAAAATTATCATCTAAAAATTTAAAAAGTATCATAAAAGAATCTGTAAAAGAATTATTAGATGAAGTTGTAACTACTAGAATTAATGAAAGTATAGGTCTAAGAACTGATATGGGTGAGAATTTTCA
>WLWF01001615.1_pt1 | contig 17931 bp, 14 predicted proteins | sample 6718331 | NCBI WGS metagenome assembly WLWF01 (sample SAMN12718692, study PRJNA515312) | sponge metagenome | isolation source: marine sponge | host: Mycale hentscheli | place: New Zealand: South Island, Marlborough, Capsize Point | collected 2003-05-01
TTTGGTCTCAGAGTGAATACCTTCAACTGCATGATCCAAGTTGGGAATATTATCATTACAGTAGTAAATGTGTCGAGAGAGATAGTCGTGGACATAAATTAAGAAATCATCGTAGTATATCAAGTGAAGATATTGATACCTATTGTCAGGATAAATACTTATTTATCCCAATTTATAACACGGCTCCGGGATTTCCAAAATGGTTTTTAAAACTTACTAAGGAAGAATTACTTACAAGTAATATGTTAATTTCTAAATTATTCCGACATAGTTTTGGCCAAAATAATTAAAGGAATCTAATTTAACCATTTAACCGTTTTAGTTTTTTACTGGTCTTAGAAAAAATAATATCTAAATCACTGTTTTTCTCTGATATTTGGTTAAGTTTTATGTTTTGACTATCTAGAGTTTCCCCAATGGTTAGTGAAATTTGCTTTAAAGTTGCTAAATTATCGGGTTTCTCTTGGTCAAATGACTTATTTGTTAATGTCATCTGGTAATGCTGGTTATTTGGAATAACTATCTTATTTCTATTAAGATCTTCTAGATCTACATTAGTTTTATTAGATACTCCACTAAATAAATCAGTAGCTATTTCCTTTGCCCAAATCCACCAGCGATAAAAAGCTGATTCCATTAGTCTAAGTTTGTGTCTTGCCTTTATTTGTTGGTTTCCCATCTGTTCTTGTGCATCTGTTACCTGTTGAATTTTGTGATCTTGATTTTCCAGGTTAATGGTTATTTGTTTGGCTATTTCAACTGTTTCTGTTAACTGGTTATTAACTAATCTAGATAGATTATCTCGTGTATCTTTATTTATCTGGGTCATTTTAATTTCTCTTTATACTAATAGGTTAAGATAAATGTCATCTAAAAATCCAGACAGAAAACATATAAAATCTAAGTTCAAATGCAAAGAAAAACCAGTCTGGCATTGGGGAATTAATAATAATACTAAGACCCATTGTCATATCTTAGAGATAATTTTTGATGCCTTAAAAGTTGACGGAATGAAACAATATCGGAAGTTTATTAGGAAAAATATTACGGAATTGTGTCTAGAAGTTGGTAATATGAGTGATTTTTTTGAACAACTTAATTACATTATAACCACTAATAGTAGTAAAAACACTAAACTAAATAATATTATGGAATTAAGGGATGAATCAGGTAAAAAGTTTATTCATCCAGAAATAGCCGAAATTATTTACAAGGCAATGACGATGAGTTACGTTAAAAAGAATATGACTGATCAACAGGCAGGTGCAGCCACTGATACAAATCCAACCACTGATACAAATCCAACCACTGATACAAATCCAACCACTGATACAAATCCAACTACTGATACAAATCCAACTACTGATACAAATCCAACTACTGATACAAATCCAACTACTGACTCAGTAGCGAGCACTACTATGTCATCTGCTGAATCATCTACACCTACAGATACAAAGGTAAATCAACAAGTAGTAAAACCTATAAAGTATCCAAATGATGAAGCAAAAAGTATGGATAACTTTACGAAATGTTACAGACAACTTAAGATGGATGGGGAAAAAATAACTCGGACAAAATGTAAGTCAGGTGATACTTGTGAGGAGAAAGGAGATAAGTGCCAGTCAGGTGACTGCTCTATAAGTAATCCAGAATATCCAGGTTATTACCAAAATATAGCAAAAATGGAAAAGGACCTTTATAATAAATATGGAGAGAAGGGAACAGTGACACCTATTATTGAAGGAAGATGTTTAACAAAAGATCAATTGGGTAATTTGGATCTAAAAAAATTCAAGGAATCTTGTGAAATAAAAGATTTAAACGAGTTGTGTGATTTAGCTGATACTGTTCCGGAAAAAATAGATGGAAAAATAGAAGAGTTAATAAAAAAAGCCAATGATGAAGATAAAGCCTTGTGCCGACAGATGATCGGCTCTTTTCATAAAACCTTAAAGGGGAAAGATCGTGTCAGTAAATGTAGAGATGTCAGAAAGGCTACGCAGGGTCAACTAAAAGATGAAGGGGAACGATTAATTAAACCAGATGTGCCTTGTTACCGAAAAATTACTAAAGGGACGATGGGATATAATCAGGCAAAATGTAGTGGACTTGATGATAATGAATGTAAAGCAAAAGACAGTAAATGTGACAGAGGCAATTGTTCTTATGAAGATCCTGATTATCCGGGTTACTACAGAAAAATTAGTGACAAGGAATTAAGTGAGAAACTTTTTAAAAGGGATGGTGGAAAAACTATTGAAGGTAAATGCTTAGATAAAGATGAACTAATAAAATATGAGTATCATATTTTTAATGATACAAAGAATATACATAAGAGCAATACTTACTGCAATCCAGATGATCTTAAAACCCTTTGTAAAAAGTTTAAGGAGGATAATCCTGATATAATTAATGACGATGTAAAAAAAATGGTTGAAAAATATGATAAAGAAGAAAAACCATGGTGTCGTCAGATGTTGGGTGATTTTACTCGTAGATTAAAACAAAACAAAGAACCCGGTTTATGTGGTAATGTGCGAACATACACCAGCGTTTGGAATCGTGATCATAAGCTTTTTGGCACTGATATTATTCCAGAAAGAGAAGTTGTTCCGTGTTATCGTCAAATAAGTAAAGGGAAAATTCCAGGTAAATATAATATAAAAAGATGTAAAAGTAGTAGTCCTGATAGTTGTGACGATAAAGCATTAAAATGTCATATAGGTAATTGTGCGGTCCGCACTGAAAAAAATCCAGCATTATTTATAAAAACATCTGATAATAAAAAAACTCTTTTTAAAGAAAAAGGTGCCGAAGTTCTAGAAGGTAGGTGTCTCCATAAAGATGAATTAGGTAATTTTGGATTATATTCTTATAAAACAAATAAGTGCTCTAAGCCAGACATATTGGGAGAATTTTGTGAAAAATATGATGATGATCCTAAAACAATAATAGCTGATATCCGGAAGCGAGCAGATGAATTTTATAACGGGAATAAATATAAATGTGGTCAACAAATGGGCCAATTTGCTGAGATACTAGAAGGGAAAGATAAAAAAAAAACATGCAAGGAAGTATTAGTAGAATTGGGGAAAATGGATCCTGATGAGGGGACCCTTAAAGGTAAATTGAAAAATTTAGCTAAAAAGGGATCTGACGCAGCAAAAGCTTCATCAAAGAAAAGTATGGCAAAACTATCAGCTATAAAGGATAAGATGAGTCAAGATATAGCAGCAGCCCAGGCCCAGGCCCAGGCCAACGGACAACCTATGGATCCTTTAGGTGATGTGCAACAGTCTTTTCAAAATTTTAAACAATCACCTTCTGTTCAAGGTCTGGAAGCAGGTCTGAATAGTTTAGGTCAAAAACTGGGAAACGAGTTGATCAATTTTAACCAACAAACCAAAAATGTTTCAAAAGAAGCCCTCGCCAACTTTCAGAGGGATAATCAGAATTTTAAAAACAGTAATTGTTTACCCTTCCTACCACAATTGGTTATTCCAAGTATATTTTATGAATTTAATACTCCACTAAATTTAAATGATGTCCTCCTGATTGGGTTTTCTGTTTTTCCTTATATTGGTTGGATTTTTGATATCTTTATGATTTTTAGAGCCCTATTAGAAAAAAGATGGTTATATGCTATTTTAATGGTAATAAATTGGTATCACTGGTTTTTCTGGAAAATATTAAGTTTCGGGACTGCTAATGTTGATTTAGGTCCACTATTAAAGGTTTTCTATATGGGACCATACGCCTCCAAATATTTTAATATTACTAATGTGGCAAGTACATTTATCCATTTTATTTCAGAATTATCAGGTAATATGCCTAAAATGTTATCTATCCAAAACTAAACAACAACATTTAACACTTCCTCCTGATAAAAGAAACTCACTCATACGACATTCTCGGCATCTAATTTGTAATTTATTTAAGATAGTCTTTAAACGATTGCTAATTTTATGTGCGATAAAGACATACTGTTGATATTTTTCTACCCAGAGACAGAGACTGTTACAGCTAAAATCAAGTGCTTCCTTTCTAGTAACTGGAATTAATTTCTTTCCAAAATATTTTTTTATGAGGAGTTGAGATTTTTCGGTAAAAGCCTCTGGGAAATATAATAAATAATGATCGGGAAGTGGACAAAAACAAGTATCTAAATGATAAAAATAGGGATCGCTTAATTCCAGTCCAAGGGTCTGAATATCAGGTCCAATCAGGTGTTTAATTTCGGTTACAGCGTCTTTTTCGGTTCTAAAGCTATAACCAATCCATAAGATCTGGTTATTATGACTTAAGATAGCATCACCTTGGCCTTCAAAATAGTGCTTAATAGTTTTAATATCATAACCCTGGTCTTTAAAAAATTCTAAATAATAGGCCCTTTCGGGTTTTCGTGGGGAAGCGGCAAAACAAGTTATCAACGCTTTTTTCCCAATAACTAATCCCGCATTAGCGGTAAAAACCATATCGGCAAGTCCCTTAACTGGTTTAATGAAATGTAATTGGATGTGATATTGCCTTAGTATCTTGATAAGCTGTTGATATTGTTGTTTTACTAGGTTAGGTTTTGGCTTCCTATTAAGTGTCATGTGTTTATTTAACTGGTAATGGATAACGGTAAAATAAACAGGGGGGCATAGGACAATTCTTGTCATCTTTTTAATTAATGATAATTAAAATTAAAAGATATCTCAATTTGGTAAAATAGTTCCATTTGGTAAAACGGTTCCAAAACCGGATTTCTAAGGTATTTCTAAACCACGGTTTTTATTAAAATGTCACAAAATTACTTAGATATCTAATATTAAATCATTAAATTCATTATCCGATGTCGCGATTAATATTCTTTCTTTTGGGGTAATAACTACTAGATCTTTTAGCTCATCGGGTTTTAAAAAATGGTTAAAAAACATTTGATTTAGTTTAATTTTTTGGGGAATGACAATCATTTGTCTAGTAATAAAATTAGTGGTAAATTTTTCACTAACATCTACCCGGTTTCTGTTATTGCCATATAGCACCCTAATCTCAGGGTCGCCCTTAACTAGATAATTATCTAGATTAAGCTGTACCGGAATATGTTTTCTGGTCAAAATTAATTCCCAACTCCATTCCATATAACGACTAGTATGATAATGACTTAGTGGATGACTATCTAGTTTAGTAGCCCGACGCATTTTAGTAGCTGGATTAATGTCAGCTGCTGTATCCCCAAGGCTATGGTAACACAGCCATTTATACATATTTTTATAAAACTTACGGGGAAGAGACTTGATATTATCACGCTTCGCTATAAATTGGGCAGCAGCCTTTCTGTCTTTAGTAAAGTCACCGTAATTTTCCATCGGACCAAAATAGGGTAGCATAGTGTTTTTCCACCATTCCGATTTTTTAATGATGTCTAGTTGTGGTTTAATACTTTTCATTTTGACATCATTAATGTTATAAAATCCATTGGTTGGTGAATTATTCAGTTTTTCAAGTAATTTCCGATCATTTAATCGTTTCACTACTGATTCTTTGAGATAAAATTTTTTATTATATTGATGGACAAAAACAACATATTCGGGTAAGTTATCATAAAATTCAATAATAAATTTCAATATATTAGTTTCACTTTTAGCTTTGTTAAGGGCTGAATAAGGTTGTTCATCGGGGGCCTCTTTATACATGATAATATATGGAATTTTTAACTCACGAGTCCAAGAGATATCATAGTCGTAAAAATTAATAACAGCTAGGATACCATTGCTATTCCATTTTGGTTGTTGTCCATCTTTTAGACTAAAACGGTAATACTTGGTTTTCGTGCTATTTTCTAGAATAGATTTTACCAAGACGTCCTGGTAAAATATAAAAAGTGTTTTTACCTTACCAGGGGCAGGATCACTAAACAATCTATTTAAATTGCTGTTTAGAGAGATATAGGCTATATGTTCCTTGACAAAAGTTTTCAAAAAGACAGAAGTAACATCTATTTGATGTTCTGCGGTTCCATAAAGAGCCTTGACTTCCATAACGTGTTATATTTTAGTATGATAAATAATTAATCGATAGTAAACTTAACAATCATAATATATACTTTTAAACATCTGGATTATCACTATTTATATGATAGGGATGCCAGACAGGTGACTGGATGGTAAGTAGTTCTAGAATTGGTAATTTTTTCAGGCGATTTATAAATTTTAATAAAACATATAAAATAACTACTTCCAACACTGCAGACATAATTAAAAAAAACTGAGTACCAACTATAGTAGTGTGGATATATTGATTTATTTTAATAACAAGATTAATTATTAAGTATAAGACATAGACTATAATATGACAAGGTTGAAAATACTTAGCTCCAAGATAACCAATAAAAGGGAAAATTAAAAATACAAGTAGAATTGGATTAATTTGGAGATACCATAGACAAAATAATGCGTCAAAGATAGAAAGATATTTAATTGTTTTTGATACATTCCATAAATTAATCATTATGGGAGTTACCAATATATGCTCACTATTAAAAAGTTCAGGTCTTATATTTCTATCTCTATCTATATTTCTACCTCTATCTCTATCCATACCCATACTAATTGGAATAGCTATCTGTCTCCCTTGACTTATAGAATATGGATAAGGAGGAGGAGGTTCACCATCTAATGAATTGTCATCATCATTGTTTTGAATACCTTCTAGGATGGTCTGAAGTCTTGATTCAGGTATATCCAGTCTACTAGATCTTATTTCTATATCCCCTCCTAAGGAGGGATAGGCTATGGGAAAATTTTGATTTTCCAAATTACTATTAGTAACGGGAATAGCTATTGGAATATTAGTAGTGGTCATTAAAATTAAGATATCTGGGGTATAAATCTTTAACTATTTTCAAGGTATCTAGCTATTTAAAAGCAGAGCTGAATTAAATATAATGAACTACCTAAGTAATCCAAATGGAAATTATATTTCCTTGGATCACGAAACTCTAATTTGCCGTATTTGTTTTGAAGTGGAAACACCTGAAAATAAATTAATTACTCCTTGTAAATGTACAGGACATTCTAGGTTTGTTCATGAAGAATGTCTTAAAAAATGGAGGTTTAGTAACCCTATTGATTCAGAAGCCAGGCATACATGTATGGAGTGTCGTCATCGTTATGAAATTAGTTATCAAAACAAAACCAGTCCACTACTTTTCCAATGCCTCCGAGTTTTAAATTCTAGTTTTTGTTGTAACATTTTTTTAGTTTGGGCCATGATAGATTCAATAGGTTTAAGTCTATGTAGTACTGAATCCTACAATAATTTTTTTAAAAATAACTTTAATCTTAATATAATTAAACTTCAAGACCAATGTTTAATATTACCTTGCCTACTTTTTATAATTGGATCTAGTTTAGTCCATCTAAGGGCTGCTAACCGGATTCATACTGATAATTTACTACCGGTTAGAAAACATATTATTGAAACATGTGTTTTTTTTAGTATCCTAGTTTGTCTCTTCCCCACCTATAGTTTTATTTGTTATCTATTTTTTAATACATATCTATATTTTAAATATTTAAAATCAGGAATTGATAATTATGCGGAGTCTGTAGAAGTATTACAAGAATATAATCACCAGGAATTACAAGTAATAACAAATACAGCTTGTGATAATGATAATGATAATGATATTGAAAATCAACAAGAAGAATCAGATCAGAATTCTGAACAACCTAGCAATTTTAATATTGTAATTGAGAATTGTAATAGGTTTCACCCTTTATCTAACGATAACAGTTTAGCTGCCCAGCTACCTAACGATATGGAACCACAGGTATCTAACGATATAGAACCACAGGTATCTAACGATACGAATTATCCTTTATCTATAGACAGTAGTGAAGCAGAAAGTGATGAACATAATCTAGATGATATTTATTATGCTGATAGTCCAACTAATCAGGAACAACCCATTTTGCCTCACCATTAGGCAACATTATTATCCCCTTTCTTATCTTCCCTAATATGTTCTATGTATTTCCATAAAACTGTAAAGGTCGCACTTTGAAGACCATTTGAGATAATTTTAGTACCCAGACCCCTCGTAGCTAATCCAAATAGACCTTCTTGTTTTATAATATTATTCGCGTGTTGACGGTAGGAAATATCTTGATAAGTAGTTTGTTTAGTTGTTTTTAGGACCCTAGCTATATTACTACAAGTATCACTCGCAAAACTAGATAAAAACCCAATACCAGCATTACGAGATAGGTTATCTAAATAATTATCTGATTTTTCCAATTTCTTATCTAAATAACCAAAAGTAAAAAACCAGGGATAATATCCTATCATCGTCGCCCCAACTGTTCCTAAATAACCATGGTATAAACTTCTAACACCATGGGTATTTACTTTATTTTTAACCTCCTGAAGACCATTTTTGCCATGGACTTGTAACATTGTTTTACAAGTGTCAATTGGCATTAAATTAAATCTCCAAAATCCACTCCATACCGAACCTAATGCCGTCTGTATTGGTAAAGGCATAGGATTTGCCTCGGAATATTGAGAAATCATACTATAACCAGCAATGTCACCAAAACGAGATAAAGGGGCTTGGAGTAAGGCAAATGAGTATCCACGATAAAACCGACGTAATCCACCTTCTTGGTAAAGTTTACGAAAACTAGTTTTTAAACTACCCCCATATTTATATTGATCATTAACAGAAGTCCTTAACCACATCAGACCAGTTACCTGGGATCCCATAGCTATCATTCCAGATACACTGCTATTATAGGCTTTATTAAAGGCAACATCTAGATTAAACTTTTCCGTCATCAATTTGTTTTAAAAGCCATTAAGATATTATATCAACAAAATAACCTAATACCCTTATCTTGTTAAGAGTATTTAAATTGGATCCCAGAGCCGTTTCCGACAGGCCTGACAACCCGTTTTGGGCCTATTAAGATAATTGGCGGTGTTATTCGCATTTCCTTGAGAAATTGGTGCTTTGTGATTATTTTTAAGTTCCTGTTTAAATGGGAAGGGTAGGCGTGGATTAGTTGAATTACGTTGTTTTTGTCTTACGTGTCTTTGGTTGTCTAGTTGGAGTTGTTGTAATCCAGTATTGTCCATTATTTGCCTGGAAATATCTTCAATTATCTCATTAATTTCCTGTTCTGTCTTCTGAATAGGCTTTTGACGGGGACCCTTCTGTTTCTGAGTCATTTACTAAATAGGCTATTTTAATTTAATAAATAACATTTAGACTAAATGGTTTCACATAATTATGATTTAAACTAAACACAGTCAGTTATATGTAAGATAGTAAGATAACAAGATGAATTCACCAAACCGAACCAGATCTCTTTTAGAACCTCCAGAAGAAACATTAACTAGTCAATTGTCATTAGAGAGAAGTATTAAAAAGAAAATACTTTATTTTACTAGTTTTTATCAAATTGCGGTTATGACCACTTGTTCTATTATTATTGCTAGACAGACAAATGATGGATATTGTCAATCTATCTTAACTATGTGGATTGTTGTAAATTGCTTTATCTGGCTAATAAACCAATGTCTCCAAATCTTAAGTTTTAAATATAGCGAACGGGATAATAATAATTATCTATTAGAGCGATTAAATAAGGCCTACAAGGTTGTCAATCCGTTAAGTTTAGCAGTGACGGTGTGTGGTCACGTTTTGCTTTTTTATAATCAAAGTTGTCTATACCAAACACCTACCTTATTTTATTTAAGTGTCTTTATGTTAGCACATGCCTACATCTTATTAAGTTTAACCATTGTCTTTTTCCTACTAGCAATACTTTGTTATCCATGTCTCTTAAGACTAGCTAGACCTATGCTGGATACCCAGAAAGGATTAAGTCAGGAAGAAATACAAAAATTAGACCTAGCTATTTACCAAAACATTAAGGCAGAAAGGGATGAACCTCATGAAACCTGTGTCATTTGTCTAGAAACGTTTAAAAATACGGATAAAGTTATTTTACTAGAATGTCAACACCTTTATCACCAGAATTGTGTAACGGAATGGTTATTAATAAATAATAATTGTCCAATTTGCCGGAAAAATACCAAGAATGATACTGAAGTAGTCTAATTGGATACTCATTAAAATGTTATTTTCTAAAATATTAATTTCCCGAAATTGACACGTTTTTAACTTTCCTTTCCTTTTTCCCGATTAGTAAGGTTAATCCTTAACTACTCATTATGTTTATGAGAATAATGGAATATTATTGTCAGTAATCCAGAAAGATTTAGTTATCACTAAACTAGAAACCTACCGCTAATCCAAATGAACGCTCAAAATACAAGTATTTTCCAGTGTCTAAAAAAATATAAATCCACCGGTTTTTAAAATTCCAGTGCGTTTATTAATATCTCAAGAAAGTCCATAAAAAGCGAAAATGGGTGATCACGAAGTTATCGGCTTTAACAAAAATGCTTGCGGCAGTGGTTCATGCTGCCCAACTCCCTACTACTGCAAACCACCAGCTCCTTGTTTCCCATCTGTCTGCGAAGTTTCCAAGGTTCAATGCTTCCCAGAATACAAGAACAAAGAAGACTACCTCTGGAACGGTGGTTTTAACTGCCGCAACCCATACGGTGGCTATGGCTCCAATGCCCCACCACCATGTGGCCTAAACTTTAATGCTAGCAGTTGCTCTCCCTGCTGCTGGGACAGTACTCTCTGCTTCCCAGTTCCTGAAGAATGTATCCCAGGTGAACACGTTGTTAAGATTAACAACCTCAGCCAGGCTCCCCAGATCAACGACGATGTTGCCAGTGCCTTAGCCATCTACAACTATTCTCTCCAGCATGTCATCAGCAGAACTCTTAAGTTTATTGCCAGTTACTACGATTGGCTCTACTGCCAAATTGGTCTTTATCAGTGGTGCGAAAATAAGCCAGCTGGCGAGGATAACGAAAACATCTGTAATGGTCCATCTGCTTACGATCGCCAGATTAGATGTAACACTCCACCCCAGTACTTTTCAAGTATAACCCAAAACATAGGTGGTGCCGATAACGATTATGTAGCTTCGGTAGATTCAACATCTCAATTAAATGTTCCTGGTTTAACTCAAAACATAGGTGGTGCCTGCTTTAATCCTGATGTAGCTGGCTCTTGTAAACCAGCTGTCTGCTTAGGTATTAACGCCGGTAATGCCTACACTCCCCCTGCCAGTCTTTTCGCCCAGATTGCTCAGATTTTTGGCTGGGCTAACACCACCTTTAGCGAAGTTGATCTCGCCAACTGTGTCTGTAATAACCTCTGCCAATTTGTCCAGATGTTAATTAATGTTGATGGTAGCTCTGGTATCCGTGATTTTATTAAGGATGTCACCTTTAACAGTATTGGCTGCAACTTCCAGCCAACCTACCTTGGCTGTGGCAACCTATATGACGAAGGTCAGCTCGTTGATTTTGGTGACGCGTTCGTTAGTGTTGTTAACCTCATCATTGAAGTTCTTAACAATCTGGCCCCTGATACTAATGGTGAAATTGACCCAGCTGCGGCTGAACCACTTCTCCAGAAGCTTTGTTGCTGCCTCGCTAAGGCTGCCGGCAGAGGCACTTGTGCTGTTGGTGGCTGCAGTAGCCAGTCTTTCAACCAGGCTAACTTTTCTAACTTTACGTTTAGCCAGGAAAACCCATTAGATAGTTGCTGTAATGGCTGCCCAGACATTAACCACGTCCTTACCAAATTGGTTAAGGATATCCTTGAAAACCAGGATGATGAAATTAAGATTCAGGGCCTCCAAACTGAACCATGTGTTATTGGCTACAACAACCAGATTTACCGCCAACAGTTCTTCACTATGTTTGTTGACCTTCTCCAGTTTATCCTCTTTGACAGAGACTGCAACCTCCCAGAAAAGGAAAATAGCTATGATGATTGCTGCTGCCCAGCCCCACCAACTCAGGAGGAATGGCTTCAGGCTCGTTGCCGTGCCGGCACAGGTAATGGTCGCTGCGTAGTCTGCTCTGGTGCCTGTGCCCAGTGGAGAAGAAGTGACGACTACAAGCCTCTTAAGAGTAGTTTATTGGCTGTCAAATATGCTGTCCAACTTCTTACTCTTGACAGATCTGATAATCCTGATGACCCAACTGACACTTACGCTGCTCACGTTAAGAAGATCTACCAAAACATTGTCAGTGACTACTATGGCCTCTACAAGGGTGGTAACGATGTCCTTGTTTTCCATCCAGACTGTGCTGCCCCTCAGTTCTGCTGCTCTACCCAGTTAGCTGCTGATAAGTGCGTCTACAACTGCTGCCTCGGCATCTGTGAACAGGTTCCTGGTTGCTGCTTATACCCTGTTCCAGTTCTTGATACTCGTAAGGCTACTTGGTGCTGTGGTCAGGGTGTTCAATACACTCCTTCTCTTGGTGGTTGCCAGGACTTGATCTGTATTGATGTTGGTCCACGCATTGAACGTGCTATCAATGGCACTGAAGGTGTTATTGATGTCTATTGTGTAGATACCGATACCTCTACTAATAGAAGTGTTGAGGTTGATCTTATTGGCCAGACTAAGTGGGATTGCTACTCTAACCCATGTGTCATTATGCCTTACTGCTGCAAGCTTAAGTGTGATGATAACTGCTGCCCTTGCCCACCAGACTGCGGTGTTCTCTCCTAAATGTGATATACTAAACAGTTAATCACTTTTTAGTTAATCTTATAAAAATTTTCTAGTTTAAGATAAAGTTCTTAAACTAGCTTAATTTCGGTTATTTTAAAAAATTAATATTGTTGGTTATTAATAAATATGTTTGGCAATTCAAATAGTTTAGGGATTGGAAGAACGGGTCATACTTATAATCTAGTCCCTAAAAACATGCAGTTATCACAAAATAATTTTCGGGCTAGGCAAGCTAATCAACCCGTAGGGGCTATTCCAAATCAGCCTAGAACACAGAATCAACATCAAAATCAAAATCAACCAAGTAGTAGACAATCCCAGGAGTCACAACCACAGTCACAGCCACATCCACAAATAGACAATTATCATCATCCATCTCATCCAGAAAATAGAACCAATACTAAAAAAGACATAACTAGTCAACCATTACAACAACCTCCGCCTCCAATAGGTAATTATCAAGCCAAAAATAACAATCAGCCATTACCAGGTGAAGAAGTAAATTCTAATCAACCTATGCCTATGGACGTAGGGGCATCTAATAATGGTGACCGTGAAACCCCTGATGGTCAAATGGATATGCGTTATTATTGGAATGAACTGTTTAAAAACGTATGTAGTAATCAACTATACGGGGCTTTTAGAAAAGTTAAAGGAATTACAAATAATGCCAAATACTTTGATAATACCAGACTAAGCTATATTAACTATGAGGCGATGCAGCTCTTAATTAGTAAAGCCAAAAGAGATCGTCTTAAAAAGGGGTTAATGTCATTAAAAACATACCTAAGTAGTCCAGCCCAAGAAGCCGTAGATCCAGCTAATCTAGAAAATATTTTAAATTTAATTAATATTATGGAAATCATGGGTCCACCTGATCACGCTCTGATTGCTCTAGATGATGATCAGGTAAATTACCTAAAAGAAAAAGAATTTCACGAATATTTCTGGCCTAACGGTGACAATGGAATTACTTGGATTACCAAAGGTTCCCAGGAAAATTGGAATAATTAGTTTAATATTTTAATTCGCCCTCAAAAATAACAGACATGCTGTAATGACCAGTCTGTCATTGTCAAGTTTTTTTAAATCATCATAATGCCTACTAAGTGTCGTATTAGTTAAAAATGCTTGGTATCCATAAAAAGCACCAACTAGGTTTCCTAATATTATCTTAATAGTTTCGGTTTCAATATCATTATTAAGATTATCCATCATTTTAAAAATGTCTATTATACTGTCACTGTGATAAATGATATGTAAAGAAATAGCTAGACAATCAGGACTATAGTCTAATTTTTGATTGTCACGGAAATACCTGGCAAAAGAAATATGGTGACGTCTAACTAATATAGTATCTGTAACATCCAAATTCTTGTTTTTCCAGTTCCAGATACCATTTAATAAGACGTCTTCTGGTTGACTCCGACAGATTTGATTAATTATGCTATAAGTTTCTATCATAACTTGTTGTTTGGCGATGTCATCTTCTCTCCAAGGATGTGGTGTTAATTGACTCTCAAATGTCGAAATCCAATCACCAAGAATTGTTTCTATAGTTAACCTAAATTGTTCTTGATTTGTATTGACCTCGTTATGGTTTATTAATCTATTTAAGAGATATCCTAGAGTGGCACAGCATCCTGCGGTAATTTCACTTCCATGAGTAGTGTAACTTTGTAGTTGGGACATAATTAAACACCATTCTGGATGATTTCTACTGAAAATAGCAACTGGGGCTACTCTAGCTAAACTATCACTTCCCATCATATTAGCATCGGGTTTTAGAAATTGATAGCTATTTGCCTGTTGAATACCATCAATAACATATTGATAACTGGCGTTAATCTTAACAGGTAAATTGTCACCAGATAGATGACAATAGCCAGAATTCCACCAGTGATGCCATCTTATTAATAGATCCTTAATATCTAAATTTTGTTTGACTATTAAGGATTCTGCTAGACATAAACTAGTACTGAGATATTGGCTAAAATTATGATCACTAAATCCAAAGACGTTTCCTAATAGGCATCCAACTGCTTGTTGTCCACTACCTTTATCCATTTTAAGTGCTAATAAAATAGCATCTTTTGGATATTCCGTTAGAGCACTAAATGTTTTAAGACTGGCGTCTCTTTCGGTTTTAAAGCTGGGTAGACCAGGATTGATGGCCAATTTCCTGGAAATAGAGATAATTTTAGGATCCGTCAAATTCATAATTAGTGATAATAACTTATATCTTAAAATAATAATAGGTTTTGTTTATCATTTCAGCACCGGTTATTTGATATGGATAGGCCCCGGCTTGTAGCATATCAAGTTTAAGTATGGTAGGGGTTTTGACATTTTTCGAATCATCTGGGGTAAAAGCAGATAAATATTCTTTCAGACAAAGCCACTTTCTTGGTAAGTTATCTGCTAGTAACATATTCCGGAAAGGTTTCTTTAATTGTTTTGGTAAGAGACGGAGTAGACTATTGGTCATTTCATAACTAACCTCATTGGTCGCAATTAAGATGTCATCGTCATATAATTCTACCCAATAATTATAGTTGTTTTTGTTTTGGAAATAGAAATAAAGAGTATAATCCTGGTAAAAAATGCTAAAAATAACTTGACTACCTACTTTACTATTACGATTAAGAGTAATGTGTATTTCGGAGGTATCAAATTTGTTAAGAAATTCATAAATTGATGGAGGGGTTGACCTATCATAAACGTTCATCTCCCAATTAGGAGAATAGCGTCTTAAAATCTTTGTATCTGTTTTCTTGTTAAACATGATATACAATTTAACAAGTAAATAGACTTTAGATGGTTTTAGATTGACATTAAACCATTTATTTTTAAAAATCTTAAATCTTAAATCTTAAATCTTAATATAATTAAAATCTAAAAATCTTAACAGTTTATTTCATATTTCCTTACTATTAATACATGTCTGTTTCGGAACAATCCGGATCGACATGACAATCTTCTGAATTACAATCATTATGACATCTATATCCATACTGGTATTGATTTTGATAGGGAACCTGATAGACAGGTGGTCTAAACACTTTAGGATTGCTATAATTAGAATATTTTTGAACACTAGACCTAACTAAATTACCATTATCATCAATTAAAAGACTGGCATAGTTACCAGTGGTATTACCGACGGGTAAATTCCGAAACTGAATATTGGTTGGATTTTCGCTATTTCCACTATCCACTGTTAAACTGTTAGTTCTTAAATTACAGATACAACCTATCTTTTTGACATTTAGATAATTGGTATCAACATTAGTGGAAGATGGTCTAAATTCACTGGGTAAACTACTAGGAAAAATAGGACGAGTTGGAATGATGGGTCCTCCTGGGAGAAGACACATATTAGTATTACAAACGGTTTGATTGGCACCACCTGGGTTATTGTTACCATATTCAACGTTGAAAGGTAGTGTAAATTGATTTCCGGTGGGTCCAGCTTGCTTGGGTTTTGTACAAGGACACTGCATTTCTATTAATAGATATCTTTTTATTTTTTTACTCTATATTTGTCAGATAACTAAATAATTCATCACTAAGACCAAAATGACAGCCATTTGGTTCATCTCCAACATTTTTAACTCGGTTAGAGGTATTCCGACTATGTAATAATGAAATAAGGACAGATCTCCAAGGATAATTGACGCACTGATCAATTCTATCAGATAAAAAGTAACTAGCTTCTTCTTGTTGGTCTTGGTCAGCAAAGGGTTTCTTTTCCCAAAAAGATTTTTTAAAACATAGAGTAGCCTCTGATACCCTTTGATGGGGGGCAATTTCAATTGGAGGAACGTTAATAGTTGAAATTAATTTTTTAATGTGGAAACAGCCAATTGTCGTACAATAACCACAATCTGCCTTATAATGATTAAGATAGGATAATTTTACTAAGGCGTGTCTTGGGGGATAAATATCATCGTCATCCATCATCATAATGATTTCATGGCTACTGTTTTTAACTCCGATATTACGCTTTTCTCCTATGGGCGTAGATTTGTCAAGTGTAATATATTTCACATTTTCCAGATCCTTTGGTATCAGGTCTCCAACTCGTTGTTCAGGATTTCCATCATCTACAATAATCCATTCTAAGAGATGGTCTGGGTAATCAGTTCCCTTATAGTTCATGAGGGCTAAATTAAAGAAATCCGGTCTATTTTTAGTTAAGGTTACCAGACTTATTGTGGGAAGATCTTGAATATTTTGCTTAATTTCAAGGGGAATTTTTTCTATATATTGTTTTTTACTTAGCTTATCTAGTTGATTATTAACCTGTTCTGCTAGTAAGCTCCGGAATGTTTTATTGTCATTAATATAGTCCTGACGAGCCTGTCTTCCAACCTCTTGAAGTTGAGATGTTGAGTAATTTCTAATAGTTTTAATAACCTTTTCCAGGTGTGTTTCACAGAAAATTTGTCTGGTCCCAAGGGTCTTTCCCATCTCAATGGTCTCTTTTACTTTAATTTTACCAATTTCGGTAGTAAAACTAGACATCGGATCTGCCTCAGTCGCTAAGACCACAGAACTACAAGACCTAGCCTCATTGAGATAGTGACCAAACCCTTCTGCTTCAGAAGGGCAAATATGAATTCCATAAGTATTCATGGTTTTTACTAAATCCTCATCTGAAAGCCTTTTAGTTTGACAGGTAATATTAGTTGTGTCTTCTGGAATTTGAAATTGGTGATTTTCCCTATTATAAATGATATGAAGTGTCGGATACTCTGGTCTCCAGCAATTAATGAGGTGTTGGGTTCCCTTTAAAATAGATTTACCAGCAACGTGAAGATATTCATCATATTTTTTCTGATATTTTAAGGAATGTCTATCTAGACTAGTCCAACTAATATATTTTACTTGGGTATTCATGTTTAAATTACTATTAGCTATCAAATCAGTAAAATTAGTTAAGGCTAACTTAGTTTTACACCAAATTTCATCAAACTGATTTAGATAGACTAACCAATCCTTAAAAAACCACTCATCATTAGGTATTAAAATGTTTATTTTTCCACTATGGATTAATAAAGGATTAGGTAATTCCAGGAAAAAATTAATGTCAGCATGTCCGCATTCAGAGCAATAGAAATTAACGGGTCTAACTTTAAAGGTAAAACGTTTTTGACTACTTGAAACTTGTCTAAGACTATTTACTAGAAGGGACGCATCATTGGATAAACCATACTGATTATTATTAGTGATAATATTAATACTAAGTTCCTTCATA
>WLWF01001617.1_pt1 | contig 17914 bp, 15 predicted proteins | sample 6718331 | NCBI WGS metagenome assembly WLWF01 (sample SAMN12718692, study PRJNA515312) | sponge metagenome | isolation source: marine sponge | host: Mycale hentscheli | place: New Zealand: South Island, Marlborough, Capsize Point | collected 2003-05-01
ACTTTTAAACGTATATATATACTTAAATAGCACATAATTAAGTATAAATTAAGCTAAATAGGCAGTATATGCTTAGTAAAATCGATTTTACTAAGCTAATACCTTAATAATTAGCTATAAATATGTCTTTTTATGGTTAATATATGGTTAATTATAAAGAAACATCGATCAAAGCATGCATAATCTTCTTAAGTTTGTCGGTTTTGGTCAGTCCAGATCCTGCACTATCTGCATCATCTCTTTGCCTTGCTAAGAACTCTGTATATGTTTCTGGCTTTCTTGTTTTCTTTATTAAATCAGCTCTCTGCTCAGGAGATAATGCCATAAGCTCGTCGAGGGACATGGCTTTTATTGGCTTCTTTAATTCTGTAATTATATCGTACAATCTTCGCCTTTTCGGGCCCAAGTGCATTAGAGAGTCTGTCCCCTCGGCAATTCTTTTCTTTGCCTCTCTTAGTTCTTCATTGGTTGGAGGAGCAAACTCGTCTCTGTCCATGTAACCCTTTATATATCTCTGCAGTTCCTCGGGTAGCTGATCATATCTCATAGCTAATTGCTGACCCTCTGGTAAGTCTGCCATGTACCTTCTGTATTCCTCCTCATCTTCCTCTTCCTCTCGTATAACGTTTAATCTCTTACCACTCCGTTCTTCTACATTTTCTCTACCCCTTTTATCTGGTCTTGGACTTATTTCTCCGCTCTCTCCGGCAACGCTTACAACGTTTCTGTCGTCAACTTTTCCTTCTTCATCTTCTAAAAGCTGAGCAAATTGGTTGACTCTTTCTTGAGTTCCTTGATCGCTACGTCTTTCTTGAGTGCTAACTTCTGCTAATCTCTTCTTTAAGTCATTCTTTTTTCCATTCAACTTGACTGATTTATACGCTGCCTTCCTTTTGCCTGTCCTAGGGTCGGTGACAATATCAGTCAGTTCATTCAGGATTTCACCACGTGTCATTTTTGATTCGTCAATACGCTTCTCTATTGCTTCAACTTCTCTTTTTACGCTACCTGGCCGAAACAATGGATTGTCTCCTCCTACTTCTTCGCCTTGCCCTGTGTGGTAGTCAGATACTTGTGTTGTACCCCTGTCATTAGCAGGGTTAACCCCCCCGAATTGGCTTCTGTTATCCAAAAAGTGCCGGTAACCGAGGTCGTTTACACCTTGTTCGTACACATTAGCTGAGTTTACAGAACCTTCTCTATCAGAACCTTCTGGAGATACAGAACCTTCAGGGATGGGAGTATTGTACGGATCCGCCTGTAGGTCTTCTGCAAGGATACTGGTAAGCAAGGAAACTTCATCACTGTCTAGTTGTTCTTCTACTACGTAAAGTTCTCTATTAAGATTCTCTACATCAGATGGCCTTATTTCTCCGTTGACAGCTAATTCAACGATATCGTTCCTCACGTTGTTTAAGTCAGTTGTAGCGCTTGGAGTTGTTCTCCTTGCAGATCTTCTAGGAGGAAATTGAGACCTCCTTACAGGTGTCTGATTTCCAGCGCTAAAGTAATAATCTGTCTGATTTCCTGCGTCTGCTGCGGCAGGACGAGCAGGAGGAGGAGCAGGTGGAATAGAGGTCTGCACTCCTGCTTCCACCCCTGCATCGACCCTCTCAACTGGATCTTCTGTGGGTTCATCAGGACGATATTCTATGCGCCGTCGGTCAAGGGACGCATCAGAGTATGGTTCTGGTCCTGGCATAACGGGAACGTTTCCATCGACATAACCGTAAGGTTGGGGGTCTCTTTGTAATACTGGAAGTGGGACAGGGTCATACGTAGTTGGTTCGGTATCTAGCGCAGTTCGTGTCTCTTTTACTGGCTCATACTTGTTTGGAAAACTGCGCAGTTGTACGGGTACAGGATCCGGCCCACCGACTGTTCTTCTCCTTCCAACGGAGGGCCTTGAAAAAGAAGGCGCAGGCGCTGGTCCTTGAACAGGCGCTGGTGCTGGCGCTGGTCCTTGAAATGGACCAGGCCTGCCTTGTGGAACAGAAGAAAGAGCTGGTGCTCCAGATTCAAAATTGTCTGGTTCTTGAGGTCTTGTTGCCCCTTCAATGCCTCCGTCCAATCTTTCAGCCGGTTCTGCAAATACGTCTGTTTCAGGGTTTATAGTTACTGACTTTTTCTGTCTTAGAGAAGGGGCAGGAACCTCTGCTGTCTTCTTACCCATCATCTCATTGTATTGCTTAATCGCTTCCTCTGCTCTTTGAGCAAGCAGAGGATTTGCTTGGTAAAATGGGTCTTCACTCGGGACTCTTGCTTGTTGAGGTTGTACCTGTCGTGGTGGAGCAGTTCTTGGCGGAGGTGTGTACCCTATTTTAGCAGGAGCAGAAGTTTGTCTTTGAGGTTGAGCGGGAGCAGCAACGGGTGCGTTCTCATTTATCGTGATATTCTCCTCTATTACTTTCGGCTTCTTTACGTACTTTCTCTTCGCGACAGGTCTTTCCTCTGTTTCCCTTACTATACCGGCCTTACAAAGGTCTGCCTCGAACTGCTTATAAGCACACCGGACTCCGTCGTCCTTCATGGCTTCTCTGTAAGTTAATCCACTATCCTTGTTTTTTACTAAATATTCTTTCACGAACTGAGTAAACTTCATTTTATATAAAGTCAGAAGAAAAATAATTGTTACGTTCTACCATATTATTTTCTATTTAGTAGGTATACAGAATGCATCCAGTTCATTTAGCAGACATGAGCAAGGCAGTATTGTCTAAACTACGCAACGGACACGCCGTTCGCGCAATGCTTGGCGCAAAAGGCCACGGTGTCGGAGCCATCTTAGGTGAGGATAACCTCAAAAAGCTTTTAAAAGCAGGTAAGAGAGGAGCAAAAGCAGTCATCAAGCTTGGCGCAGAGGAATTGCATGCCAACCGAGCCGGAGGTACTGGTATCATGGCCGGAGGTAAGTTCTCTTTCAAGCACGCTGCTAAGTCCGTCAACAAAGGATTTAAAAAAGTAGCTGGAAACCCAATTGTTCAAGACGTAGTTTCTCAAACTGCTGGTGACCTTGCTGCTGCGGCCGCACCAGAACTTGGTCCTTTAGGTTACGCAGGAGCAGCATACGGAGCAAAGAAAGGTATGCAAGCGTACTCAGGAAGCGGATTCGTAGCAGGTGGTGCTTTAGGTCACCCTGAGCACGTTGGAGGAAAGATCAAAATGAAAAAGATAGGCAAAACTATCAAGCACATTGCGAATAACAAGAACGTTCAGTCCGTTGCAAAGAAAGCAGCTGAAGCCGCCATTGAAGCAGCCATGGCATCAGGCGGAGAAGGTTTTGTTGCGGGAGGTAAGTTCAAAATACCCAAGGGTGCTAGAATGATACACCATGACAGCGTGACGATGCCAATTTCAGAAGTGGAAAGGTTAGGACTACCAACAGGCCGCGTTGATGGAGGTAAGCTAAAGATGAAAAAGATTGGTAAAACTATCAAGCACATTGCAAATAACAAGAACGTACAGTCAGTTGCAAAGAAAGCAGCTGAAGCCGCCATTGAAGCAGCCATGGCATCAGGCGGAGAAGGTTTTGTTGCTGGAGGTAAGATAGACCCTAGAAAATTAGCTGGGGAAGGTTTCAACTTCCACCATCTTCATCATTCGGGTGCTGTACCAGTCGAAGGAACAGCTTATATGCATAGTATGCTAGACGGGCAAGGAGGCAAAATAAAAATGAAGAAAATAGGCAAAACAATAGGCAAAATAGCAAAAAACAAAAACGTACAGTCAGTTGCAAAGAAGGCAGCTGAAGCCGCTATTGACGCTGCCATGGCATCAGGTGGAGAAGGCTTGTACGCCGGACGTGGTCTCTACGCATCAGGTGGGTCTGCAAAAAGAAAGGTCATCGATCTTATTGAAGACATCGGAGAGAACAGACCAAGAAAGTCTGGAGAATCACGTGTTCGCCAAGCAATTGATTTAGTAGAAAGCAAACTACGAGCGAGAGGTGGAGCTATTGGTCCTCAAATGGGAAGATCAGGAATTACTAACGTTGGTGCTGGAGGAAGCCTTCTTTGCATGAGAAACCCTGCTCTTCGCCCACAAGCAGACAGCGAGAACTTCTTCTTCCACACTGAGTTCCCACCTGCTTTAGCAGAAAGAATGGAAGGCAGTGGAATTTATGCTTAAGTTTAAAATACAGATAATATTATATTAACAGAGTATATAATGTTAACAAACGACCAAATAGAATCTTTAGCACCAAAAATGAATATTCCTTTAGAGTTCTGCGGTTTCAAGGATATGCTACCAAAGAAACTTAAGCCAAACAAATACTATTGTGTCAATTTGGAAGACGGAGTTGGAGACGACGGAGAAGTAAACGAAGGCACTCACTGGGTTGGTTTCCAATGCCGAGTACCTAACAATGGCCACAAGTCCTGTGTCTACTTCGACAGTTATGGTGTAGGTCCTCCTAAGGTAGTCACTAAGTTAATTAAGGCAAACTTTGGAGTAACACCATGGCATCCTACAAAAGACGTACAGTCGTTAGTGAACGAAGCCTGCGGGTTTTACCAATTAGCTTGGGCTCATTACGTAAACGATAAGAGGTTCGCTTCAAGTTCACTTAAAAAGGATACGGAAGAATTCCTGTCCCCTTTTGAAGACTTGAAAACATCCTTAGACTACAAAAAGAACGAGTGGATATTAAAGCACTTCTTTCTCTCAAAAGACGACCCAAAAACTGTGCCATTACCAAAAGAGCTTTTAGGCACAATAAAATCAGATGAACAGGAACCGGGAGAAGAGACTGATGGGGGGTTGTTTTCTTTAGGGAGATACGAAGGGGAGAAGTGAAAACAAAAGCTCAACTGAATCCGTGGGTTTCTCACAATCGAACCCATGGAACAACGGAGAAGCAGTACCAGAAATAGGGGTCCTCCTGTGAGGTACACGGACCCTGATACTCCTGATACAGAACTGGATAGGCTTGTTTCTTACACAAAGAAACTAAGAGGACGGAGATGTACGTTCGAATCGCCTCCCTTTCACAAGGAAATGAAAAAGATTGCTGCTCTTTTTGTTGACACAGAGTTCGGAAACGGCTTTGAGAACGAGGTAAAGTACGCTAGTAATGTTTGGTATTCGTACTGGGACAGGTTCGCTAGAAGCGATTGTTGCCGCAGTCCTACAATAGAAGACAAATGCTTCGTGTGCAAGGAAGAATTCGACATAGAAGAAGGCGATCTTCCCAAGGTCTGTGGAGTATCCGGTTGTCCAAAGGTTTATCACAGGAACTGCTGGGATTACTTCCAGTTGTACAAACATACAAGCTATTTTAGCGAAGTCTACTACAACTATGTAGAGGCCGACACTAAGAAAGCTATAGTTTCTTTGAAGGAACACATTGACAGTACTGCTAAGTTTAGGTACGGCTCCTCTGTTAAGATGAATCAAGACTGCATTTGTCCTAGGCACTATTGTAACCAGTGCAGACTTATGAAGTATGACAGCATGAGCCTATGTCCTACATGCCCAGCGTCTTATTGTTCTGATTGTATTGGAACAAGCAAAGAAATGTCATGCAGAGTATGCACAACCATTCCTGTCGTATTGGATGCGCCAGAAATGAAATGTTAATTTTTTTGTAGTTAAAAAATTAAAATTTAAAAAGTAAGAATTTATACTCGTGCGCCAGTAAGAACGTCAACAGATACTTGAACACCGTATTCAATAAAGCACAAAAATTGAACACTCGATTCAGACATATTTGTACCTTGGATAGATATACTCTTTGGGACTGCTTCGTCTATCGGCAACATACGACTGCAGTTCACATAATAGTATCCGTAAGATTGTTGCCATGACATAAAGTCGACAAGACCGCTTGTAAGACCGTCAGTCAAGTTAGCGTTTACAGAGTTAACACCAACCAATTGGTTCAAGAATTGCTCGAAGTTATACTGTTGAGTATTGTAGATCATGTTCTGACCTGCAACAACAACGTTGAAGTTTCTTAGGGCAATCATTGGGGAAACTGGACCAGTTCCGGCAGGGTCGAAGGGTGATTGGTAAGGAGGATAAAGTTGGCTGTCACCTAAGGCAACACCTAGCTCGTTCTCAGTCTTAATATTTGGGAAGAAGGGCAAAATCAGCACGCTCTTTACGTTACTAATACCGTTGGTAAGAAGGAAATTGAACTGACCGGCTCTCTTTACTGTGGTAGTGGTGAATTGGTAGATGTCAGTGTAGACGATGGATTTCGTTGGTCGAGATAGGTAAGCTTCTTCGAAACTGGGATTGAAGGTGAAAGCTGGTACGTACAATTGACAGGACCTGTCAAGAGCAGTAGCTGAAAAGGCAGTAAGGGAGTTTCTCTGTGTTTGGCTGATAATAGTGTTACCTACGTTCAAGGTAATTCTTGCAGTTAAGTCGCTAAGAGGGGCTTTGCAGAAACCAGCAGATCCAGTTGGTAAGAAGGTAACAGATTCAGCTGGAGTTAGCGTACTTCCGACGGCCTGTAAGTTTGACTTTACTTTGTCGTCTGATGAAGAGACAATAATAGGGACAACACCACCAAGAGGACTAGTGATGTTTACGATCTTCTGAGCTCCAGTATTCTTCAACATTGTCAAAACTACCTCTGGCTGATTGAGGTTAAGAGTTAAGCGGAAGAAAACACCCTTCAAGAGAGGAACTTGACTAAAGAATGGGTGTAAGTGCTTAAGCATGATAATGGCTTCAATCTGGTAAACGATACCGGTGTAGTTAAGAGAAGCACCAGATGTTCTGTAAGCTTGGTAAACTCTTGATCTCCATAGTTGGTCCATGCTCGCTGCGGACTGCATAGCTAGGAACTGATTACCTGACCCACCACCAGCAACTGACGAGGGGTTGACAAGTGTGTTTGTGAAACGGGCAAGCATACCAGGGTTACCACCTACAGTTCCTGTCGCTGGCCCTACTTGGCCGTGAAGAGAACCAGCTGTCAAGTTATTACAAGTTCCTTCTCCTGACTTGCTTGATGATGGCTGGAATGACCAACCTTGTGCAGAGTCTGGGTAGAAACCGATAGTGGAGGCATTCAGCTCAATATCGCTAATACTGAGCGTTGTCATAAGTCCGAACATTGACCACATGCTTTGCCATGGTGTTTGCTGGATGATAGTAGTACCTGCGTAGTCAAGAGTCATTGAGTGAATTAAGTTACCGAACCAACTCTTAAGACCAACACAGAAAGTTTGTGCTTGTCCTTTTGGGTCAGTTTGATCACCTGCCTCAATTGATCCTAAGTAACTGGACATACCAGTGTAATTGGCAGCTATTGCCAAAGTCTTCGATCCGGATATACCTGAAATAGATTTATCGAGGAGTACATATTTACCGTCTTCGCTGATACTTTCAATTATGGCGGTACCTGGTGATACTCCTGAAATAGTAGCAGATGCTCCTGTGAATCCTTGCGAGATGGCCGCAGACAGTGGGCCAATAACAGACGTGCTTGAACCAGAAACGTCAAAATCAAATGTTACTGAAACAGCAGATACGTCTACAATAGGAGCGGTTACTGCTAGAGTAAGGGGCATCGTCAAGTATGCCTCACGGTATGCCATGTACTTATTACTGTTGGCCAACTGAGAAGTATCTATGACAAGCTGGTTACCTCCGTAGTTACCGTTCTGTTGATCCTGGATGTTAAGCCAGTCTCTCTTCACAAACACACTTGGGGACCCTTCGGTCATCTGGGACATATCGAAAACGAGTGAATCTCCGCTCATGCTATATTCAATCACCAGAAAAAAAATTCGGAGAACGCACGTCTAAATAGAAAAGACAATAGGCTTGTTCTCCTTCTGCTTCTTCTTTTTTGCCGCTTTGTCATCTGTTTTTAGCTTGCCTATTTTGTCCTGTAGCCTACCAGACAGTCCTAATCTATCACCTACTTTCTCTGCTACTCTTTCAGGAACTGAGAAACCTGTACCAGGTACAATTTGGGCGTTGCCTGACTTCAGCTTAGACTCATTGTGTATAAGAGTCGCAGCGCCCATAGCTAGTGGTCTGTATAGATATTGTGGCATTTATATATTGACACAATATTTTAGATTTCCTTTTCTTTCTCTTTTCTTAAAATCGTCCTAAAGTCGTACAGGCTCTTAACCATGCTGTTTACTGCGTTCAATTTCTTCTTTATTGGACCTTCCTGCTCTAGTGTTGGTGCCTCCTTTAGTTCGCTAAACAGTTTCGATTGTTCTTGCGTAAAGTCCGTTATAAACTGACCGATTTTATTTTCGTTGAGTCTGTCCATCATTTATAGATTACAGCAACATTCTCTAAATCATTTATGGGCCAATTTTCCTATGTAGGTTGTGGTGGTGGGTATCTGATTGATTGTTCATAGGGTTATTTCCGTACCTCTGCATCTCCATCGATGTAGGTTTACCGCTAGTAGTTGTATGTCCAATATTTGGGTGTTTGTCTTCGTTGTCCCTAATGATAAGCGTAATTACAGTGTTTGGATCCTGCAGTAGTATTGGCTGACCAGCGACATCCGTAAATGTTAGAATAAGCTGTGCTGCTTGGCCTGGCATGAGTTTGTTCCAAGCATACTCCGGTGCGTCTATTGTAATGAGTTCTCCAATGCCTACTTTCGCTGGTACAGGGTAAAGAAAGGTTTGAGGGTTCGTGTATGCATTGGAAATCAGGTTACAATTTAAGAAAATTACGTTGTTTGGCTGAACATTGGGCGCTTGAGTTGAGATAGCAGATGCGTTGCCCACTGGGAATGCTTCTGTGGTAGTGTATACAGACGGTCCTGGTCCTGGTAAGTAGGTATCTGGAGAGAACCCTGCGAAGTCGCTAAAGTTAGCTGGGAAGTACCAACCAGGTGCTTGCAAAGTACCAGGAAGAGGAGCTCCTCCAGACGCACCAATTGGAGTAAACGTACTGTTAAATAGTCCTCCTGCTGGAGCAGAGTAACCTGCAGGAATTGCACCTGCTGCACCTCCTACGTCTGGAAGAGTGAAAGAGTTTGCCTGAACAGCGTACCTAGTAGGGTTTGTCTGAAGTTGAATAAAGTAAACGTACTCAGAAGTTGTAGAGTTGATTAGGTAGTAATTATTGTCAATGCAGAACTGCTGCAAGTACGAGTTTATGTCAGACACTTCGTACAGACCGTCTGGAATGACTATATCAATCTGGGTTTGGTTTGTAGTGTTCGTACCACCTATCTCTGTCATAGCTGGCCAAGTAATAGAGAGAATATTGTTAGCTAAAGGATTGACGTTGATGTTCTGCCATGAATAGTACATGTACAAGTCTACAAGCGCAATTTCCGCACCTTCCAAGTTTTTAGAACCTGGAATATTATAGACGAAACGGTTGTTATCAGTACCCGTAACGTTATTTCTCGTTAAAGTAATGGTATGCATCCTATATTTTTATTAAAGAAATTAATTACAAAAATTTACCCTTTAAACCTACCGCCTCTGTTTCCTGTACCACATGATTTGCAGCATCCAGTACCTTGACTGAGTCCAATTGGTAGTGTTGCTCCGAGTCTCATAGCCTTTGCTACATTGCCATCTTTTCTTCCTGCACCGTCACCTCTTACTCTTCTGTAAGTCCTTACGTTGCTTGCTCCAAAGTAGAATGGCTTAGTTGCGTATACGTCCTCTGGTGTTCTTCCTCCTTGCAGTCTTGGGTTGTTTGGTATTCTGCCCTTGTCAATGTCGATTATAGAGTGTAATCTATTAAGAGAGGGTTGTGTTTGTGATGGATTGAATGGACTAATAAGGTTTCTCATCCTATAAGTCTTACGTAGATATTTTTTTAAGATTTAAAGCACTTCTGTGTCTACCTGACTATCTACAGTAGAAACTAAGTCAAACTCTGATGCACTGTCTTCAGATATGGGATCGAACTTTGTCCTAAAATTGCGTATGAACTTTTGTCTGTGAGACTCGTAAAGTGCCTCTAGTCTTTCCTCAACGTGAAGTTCGAGGCTCTGTTTCATAGCAGACGGTTGTGCGTCTCTGCTGTAACGGATGCTTCCAGGTAAGCAAGTGAAGTTCTCTGAGCTCCTAATGTGAGAAACTGCGTTAGAAATTGTCATGTCCCTGTCCCATCCGTCGTATGGTGCTTCTGTTTTTGCGTCAGGGATGGCGAACAATTCGTGAAAAATCCTAACAACCAATACACTCGACTCACAGTAGTTCTTCGATCTCTCCTTGACGTGGTCAGGGACAAACTTAGCTATATTGTAGTCCGCGTCGCGCAGGACATGGAGAGATTCAAGTAGAATATGAAGGAAAGCAATTCTTCTCTTTTTCCACCAGTCCTTGTCTTTTAGCTCTGTTCTAAGAGGATATATATGCAGGTTCTCCTCTTTTCCTTTCTGTAGCTTCTTTTCGTCTGATGTAAAGTGAGAAACAAAGTGGTAATCTATTACCCTCTCTGCCTCTGCTTCTCCGCACGTCTCTGCGAAAGGAGGCTTGCTGTTAGTCTCCAGTACTGCTGTGAAGTCGATACGAAGGGGTTTGGCTTTCTTAAACAGTTCCCTTGAGGATATTTCGCCACCACCTGTCATGTCCTTTACTACTGAATTCTGTATAGGCAAATTCTTTGGTGGCTCTCTGAATACTGCGTACCTTGTTTTGTTAAGAGACGCAATAGCTGAGTTTGCTTCTGACGACGACTTCTTGCGTAGGTCTTCTGTAAGGATAGTAGTCACAGCAGTTACGTAGTAATCACCTAGTATGATCTGCATAGCAGAGTTAAGAAGTGACTTTCCGTTCCTTCCGCAACCATTGAAAACGAAGAACTTCTCCAAGCACCTGCCGCTCAGACCAGATGCCATTATCATAAGGTTCAGTTTAAGATCCTCTGAGTTTGGGTGTATTTGATTAAGGACAAACATAACTTCTTTCTTGTAATCATCGTCTACCGGTGTCGGCTCTGAGTAGTCGTACCCTGTTGTCATGGTGATGAAGTCTGTCATAGTCCTCTTCCTGAACTCTCCCTTGCATATGTCGTATACGCCGTTCTCAAAGTTAAGTAAGTCCGTCTCTACGTCAAAGTCGACCTGCTTACAGTACATCACACACTGGGACATTTTCTGTACGCCTGATATCCAACTGCTGCTACCGCTCTTTGCAAGAAACTCGTCGTACCTAGATTTGTACTTCTCGTTCTTCATGAAGGCAGGCACATTGTACAGAGTGTCTACTATTTTCCCCATGTCTCTCAGTAAGAAGAAATCTGACGCTTCCCAGGAATCAGTTGATGAGTCGAAAGTGTACCACTGTTTGTCTCTCACTTCGTACAAGTACTTGTTGTCAGAGAACCTCGCTTTGACTACTTCCGCGAACATACGGTGAGAAACACAGCACATCTTCATTTCGCTTATGAGATCAATCATACTAGTCTCAGGTAGTTCTACTGAGGACAAGTCAAAAGCTTCGTCCATATCTTTCACAGACCAGTCGAGGGTAAGCTTTGTCTCCAAAGTTATGAGCTTTAAAAGCCTGCACACTTCCTCTTTTCCTCCTGGGTATTTGTCTACGTTCTCTTTGAGCAGTTTTAATCCGTCGTACTCGTAGCTAGTAAAGACGAAACCCGGGCATTCAGGCCTTTTCATGAGGTCAGTAGTTGTATGGATAGACTCCATTACAAACTCGACTATCAGTCTTTCAACTGTCTGTAAGTAGAGGGCCATGAAAGTCTGAAGAGTTTTCTTTCCGTGATCTTGTCCGCTTTCCTTTCTCTTGTTCTGTGCAATTTTGTAAAGCACAGGATTGTACTCCTTTAAGGTGTTGGCAACCTCAAATAAGCAGCGCTGTAGGGAAGACACAAAACCAGTAGGCTCAGAAGGGAGGATATACCCAAAGGCTCTCATGTCTGTTCTGTACTTGTCGTACCCACCCATAAAGAAGAGCCTTATAAAGAGCTGCTTGACAAGCCACTTGTCCTCTGGCTTTATATTCCATGCGTCCATGTGGAGCTGGATTATGTCGTTTCTGTTGCTAACGTATGCTCGAAGAGGGCCAGGAACAGGAGAACCGTTGCTGCTCAGTATGTACAGCAGTACGCTCGGCTGACAGTTGACGATATCAAAGTCGTAGTACTCTGTGGCTACTGTGTGTCTCACTGGCCTCCTCATGCATGTAAAACCCAGGCTTTTGCCTACGTTAAGTCTTCCGTACTTATGCTTAGCAGGATAGTAGGATACAACGACACCGTTGCAGTCCCCGTTGAAAGAGGCTGCATAGTCAACAATCTGTTTCTTCTCATTTTGATAAACCTTTTTTAAGTTGTCTACGAACCAGCAAGCCGTTGCTGTCCACTCTGCCAGAAGGAAGTCAGACGCGAGGAGTGCGTCGAGAGTCCTTTGATCTACGCGCTCCACAACAGTGCTGCGCTGAAGAAAGGAGTTGGCGTTTGGTTCAGGTACAGTAAGTGAGTCCATTTCGGTTGATCGTTGTTCTATACTATAAAAATATATTTTCTAAACTTGCGTTTAACAATTGGGTTCGATTGTGAGCTGGTGAGAAACGCAGGGAAGCCGGTGAAACTCAAAATCAGCCTGAAAACACAGCGAGAGATGGGGTTCATCCGGTAAGAGACAGTATGGGGTAAGTGCGAGTGAAAAGTGAAAGATTCTGTAGTTCTAGCTCTGTATATATAGGCCAAAATGATGTTATGATGTTCCGGAAGGAACATAGAACATGAGAATCTCTAAATATATACTACTATACTCTATATTCTATCTATTTTTCACTTACAGTGTAATAGTATACTATACCTTATATTATCCTAATATACTGTATGTTTATAGTAAGGGTGAAGTAGGTGAAAAACAGGTGAAGAATACTCACCTTTTCTTGCGCAAAACTACTGCAAATATTATCTTTCTTTTAGATATACTACTATGTCTGAGGCACTCACACCACACTTGACACGAGCACAGTACAGGAATGGATACCTCCTAAACATGGGAAAACGGATATCAAACGAGGCGTATAACCTATCAGCTGTAGAAACTTACCTCTCACAAGGAGAATCCGCTGCTGACGCGATAAACCAATCGGCAACACTTACGCAAGGTATACCTTTGACAACACTGAAGGCAATTAACGCTGTAAAATACAGAGAAACAGTAGAAAACTCTACAGCTGCTGTACAACCACTTGCCCTTAGAGAACAGCAGTTTATCTACGCTGGTGCGGATGGACTTACCGCTCTGTTGAAGTCTATGATGCAAAACGGAAGAAAAGTTCCACAGTACTTGTTTAGGCAGATAGTAAACGACGTTATGTCGCAAGCAACTGGGACTAGGCCAACATCTATTGACCCTCTTGTAGCCATGGCAGGAGTAAACTCTCCAGAGGAACAAAACGCTGCTGACGGGCAAGCCACAGTACCAAACAATATAGTTGATGGAATTCAACCAAACGACCAGACAGGTTTAACGCAAGCACCTCACGCTAGGCCTGAGGACACTAGGAGAAACCAGCAGACACAATTTCAAAACCCCAACGGAAATGTAGACGACGATTCAGACTGTGAGGGTCTGCACTGTCTTCACTTAGACTCCGACGAGTCGGAGTCAGACGGCACAGCAGAAGCGAGTGATAGTGATAGTTCGTACGACTCAGATGACTTTCATGACGCTGGTCAGCGCCAGTGCGAAGAAGACGACTTTGAAATACCCACTATGTACAAGTACTTTAAGCAAGGACCAAAGATGCAGAAGAGAGCAGGAGCAGACTGCGTCGGTAAACCCTCAACAGGAGGAAGACTCATAGGTAGAAACAGTGTGCCGTCAGGCGTAGAGCACATGTACCAAAGATCGATCCGAGGAAGTGGTTTAGCTGCTCCTGGTAAAAAGAAGAAGGCAGTTCCTGCAAAGAAACCTCTTGCTCCTTTCGGACGTTACACAATAGACCTACAGGACTTGAAGGATAACAGAATAGCACTGTACACTACAAAAGGAAATAAGCAACGGAGAATTCCTACATCTGTTGTAGGAGGTAGCGTAGCTAACGTTCTTAAGAGTATTGTAGTAGGCAAAAGGCCAAAGCCAAAGGACATACTTACTCTAGACGACACAGAGAAGGAGTATCTAGCAGGAATAGGAATGGCAGCTAAGATAGAAGACTTAGAAGACATGCCTACAAAGAAGAAGACAGAACTACAGAAGGAACTTCACGAGTTCGAAGTTATAAGAGGACAGATAGGCGCAGGTAACGACAATCCCGAATTAGTAAAGAAGTTTAAGTCGAGCCTTGTTAAGTTAGTTAGGGCAAAAAAAGTCAACACTAAACAAGCTAATGATATACTACTAGAACTAGCAGACTTAGGACACTAAAAAGTTAGGCCAACTAACTCTCTTTCAAAGTACTCTTCATTCCCAAGCTGCGTATGGTTCTCCACGATAATATCGACCTCCGTACTGTCCTTCTCTCCGTCCCGGCTGCCATCTCCATATCGCTGCATATAGGTACAGAATGCATCCGACCCCAAGAAAAAGAGAAATAAATAAGCAAAGGGAGAAGATAAAGAGCATATTTGTGTCATGGGTTTCGATTGTGTGAGACTCTCCGATCGAGCGAGAAAAAAAAAGTACCACATTCCAAAAGAGACTGCTAGGGGGAGTGAAAGAGACATAACGGAAGAAAGGGGGAGTGAAAGAGACATCAAGGGCTGTTAAAAAAAGAAAAGATAAAGTTCAGGAGAATCCATGGGTTTCTCACAATCGAACCCAATATGGAAAATATTCAGCAAGCTATTTTTTCTCTCCAGGCTGCTTTGCAGAAACGTCCTGCCTGTGACGCATCAACACAGACAGACGATGTACCGGAAGACGCTAATATCTCGCAAATGAAATATCATATACAGAATGCTTACAAGTATATGACATTGCAAAGAGATTCTTACATGAGCCCTATATCTCCTGAGTACTCACCAATTCGCGCTCGCGATAGTGGATCACCTGACCCTCACAACATGTTCAACAGCAAGGTTGCTGTCGCTTCGAAAGGCTTCAAGCGGGCTCATTCTACTTGCAGCTCTTTGGACAAGTGGATAAAGGAAAACAACGCTCTGATCAAGCAAAAAGAAGTAGAAGTAGATGACGACCTTAGCGATTCTGACTACGAGAGTGACGGCACAGCAAGAAACGATCTGTTTGATATTATCGACGGAGCAGCAGCTTATAAGTGCAGCAATTGCGGTATTTCTTGCTGTGACGTAGAAGTAGAGAAAGTGTTTGGCTGGAAGAAAGAAAAGAGCAAAGATGGAAAGAGACATAAGCAGTCGTGGTGCAGGGCGTGCAGGGAAAAGAGTAGACCGGCAACAAAAAGAAAAAAAAGAAAGAGAGAGTCAGGAGCAAAAGACGATGAGTCTTTTATTATGGAGAGGCACAACAGAGTGTATCTTGCTTACAAGCCAGAAAACAGAAACTGGCAGATGAAGTGCGTACTAAAGTCCAACGATGAGTCATGGGATGACGCTGACAACAGTATAATGAGGAAAATGAAGGAGGTAAAGGCAAACGGAAAAACCTCTGAGAACTCACTGACTGAAAGAGAAAAGCTAGTCCAGCTATGGAGCGAGCAGTGTGGCGTGTCTTACACAGTGGGACAAGAGAGAGCAAAGACAATGACGAATTTAGAATTATTTGTTGCTATTAAAAAACAATCCCCGGGATTAGTAAAGTCCGGCATTCCTATTCAGTAGGAGCTTGTAGTATTTCATTAAATCCCTTCCTGAACCGTTCCCTCGGGTCGGACTCGAAGTCTACTAACAAAACAGAAAACTTAGGAGCATTTGTTATTGCTTCGTCGTATAGTTTGAGTAGTCCTTCTTTAGTAACGCCTAATCCTGCTTCAGACAGTATCATATTCACTTCTCTGTTTGAACCTCCTAGTCTTAGAAGAACTAAGTAGGAACAGTTCTGCCTTACAATCTTTGGTATACCGAAATAACTCTGGGATAAATAGGCAACAGAGCAATTAAGCTTACGGCAACGGATATAGTAGTTGCATATTCTTGATTGGTCCTTTGCGAGAACAAGATCATCGAAGCATACTATATGGTTTAAGTCTTTGTCCATCTTGTCAAGAACAGGAGTATTTTCAAGTCCTTCTACTATCTTTATGTCGTCGTGCAGGGACTGCAGCCAGTTGTATAGTGGCTCGTTTTTGTTCCGTGTTACCACGCAGATAGTGTGAAATGTACCAGGAGCTGCGCTGAACATTGCTAGGAGATTAATAATGAAGTTGGTTTTCCCCGAACCAGAAGGGGCGACTACGCACATACGGAAAGGTATTTTAAGTTTGTGACTATTGAAGTGAGGATTTACAGCTTCGTCTAGCATCTTCTTAGGTATTTTCTCATACATATTCCTTACGACAGCAGAAGAAGCACTTTCTTTCTTAGCCTTTGTTGCAGTCTTCTTTTTCTTTTCAGGCTCTGTCTCCTCTAACTCTATTTCTCTCATTAAACGATTGTAAAGATCTCCGTCCATTATCTATATTTAGACTAAATATTTTATATTCGTAAATTATACAAATGGTATTCACAAATGCAGCACCTGGTGAACAACGAGCATACTCTCTACCTGGAACAGGACCTATAAATCACGTAGCGAAAGGGTTCAACACAAACGCCTTCGTAGTCAGGCAGTCTAACATAGGATCGCAGTCTGCGTCCGCTGCTCCATCAACTAGAAGAAGCAACGTTTCGCAACAATCGGGGTCAAAAAAATTCTCTAGTTAATATATATCATGTCGTCTCAGCCTAAACCGTACGAGCAACTTAACATTTTTAATCCAGTTAACTACAACTCTGCTGCAGACAAACTAGACTTTAGTGTAGCGCAAGGTACAGAGACTTTTCCTAACGGAATTATCTTTGGTGACGGGACTTTTCAAAACAGCGCCTCAGGAGGAGGAGGATCAGGAGTAACAAATCCTCTTTCCGGTAACTTAAATGCAGGGGGATTTACAGTGACAAATTTAGCTGCCCCAACTGCCCCATCGGACGCAGTTACTCTTTCTTACCAACAAGCTAATAGCCTAACAAACCCAATGTTTTCTGCGCTAGACATGGGAGGGTTTGGTATAAGCGACATGGCCGATCCTCTTAATAACGACCCAGGAGGAGCTGTAACTGTAAACTATTTGGACAACAGATTGACTGCTTATGCTCCTCTTGCTAGTCCGTCTTTCTCTGGTACTGTGCAAGCACCTACTCCCTCTCTAGGTATAAGCAACACTGTTGTACCGACAACTTCGTGGACAGTTAGCACCATAACTAACACTTTAAACAATTCTCCTTTTCTCGGAGGTAGTCCAAAGTCTACCACACCTGCTTCTTCCTCTAACTCTACTGACATAGCGACGACAGCGTGGGTGTCAACATATTACAGTACTCTACCAGGGCCTACTGGACCTGCTGGTCCAACTGGAGCGACTGGAGCTGCGTCAACTGTAGAAGGACCGACAGGACCAACTGGAGCAGACGGACCAACTGGAGCAGACGGACCAACTGGAGCAACAGGAGCTACTGGAGCAGACGGAGGCGGAGCAGGTACATCGTCGTACGAAGGAATAGGACTCATGCTGAAAAGCTTAGTGAACATACAAAATGATTTCGGACAATTGAATCCTGCCAACTCCTATGTGTTCAACTCAATGCCATCAGGATCAGGAAGCAGTTACTATCAGGCGTACGGTGCATCGTCTGGTGTTAACTCTCTTCTGATATTGTTAAACTACGGAGGAACGTATAACACATCCTATCCTACTGGGGTCGCACTAGGAACGAATTCTGTCATAAGTGGATCTTCAGCAAAGACATATACAAGTATACCACTTACCGGAATTACTGTACCAATAAGTGGAAATGGTTATTACGACATACCCGCTGTGAGTTGTGACTTTAAGTACTTAATGATCCCAGTACATGGAAGAAC
>WLWF01001620.1_pt1 | contig 17911 bp, 15 predicted proteins | sample 6718331 | NCBI WGS metagenome assembly WLWF01 (sample SAMN12718692, study PRJNA515312) | sponge metagenome | isolation source: marine sponge | host: Mycale hentscheli | place: New Zealand: South Island, Marlborough, Capsize Point | collected 2003-05-01
TCATCGTCATCCATGGATATCAATATATCACCTGTTGCTAAGTCATTTAAATCCTGTCTTTTTTTTCCCAGTCTAACCGGTTCGTCATATTTTAGGTAGACTACATGTTCCGGTAATAAATGCTTTATTGGGATTTGTCCATCATCCGCAATAATAATTTCTACCAGATGTTTTGGGTAATTCTGATTTTGAATATTTCTTAATAATTGTATTATAAACTCAGGTCTATCTCTAGTAGGAACTAATAGACTAACGGTAGTATTATTCATTTTATTGTATTATAGCGTAAATTTTTTTTTTAATTATCTGTAAAATTAATAGAGTAAATATAGGAAGGTAGAAAAAGCCAGACTAGTAATTAAATGTAAAGGAATTCCAAGTTTTAAATAGTCCCGACATTTATAGTTTCCTATACTGTGAACCATTAAATTGGTGTGATATCCAGTAGGTGAGGCAAAACAACAACTGGCACCATGAATAACACAATATGAAATTGGAATTAATAAATCCGTATTTAGATAGGCTATTTTTATAATAGGTATTAAAATAGAAACCACAGCAACATTACTAATCATAATACTTAATACGGAAGCAATAAGATGATAGATAAAATACAATGACCATTTTGGTAGACTATTAAAATAAATAGTAATCTCAGAAAAAGTAATTAATACCTTAGAATAGTCTAAACATGCCGTCATAAGTAAGGACGCGGATGTACCAAGTAAAATATTCTTATATTTTTTTAATGAAGTTTTCATGTCTTCTACACTGATAGATCTAATTAGCCAGAGTATAAATACATAGATTACCGATATTAATGTCGCATTTAGACTTTTAATAAACCCGGAAACTATAATAGTTGTAAAGGCAAGTACTAATACCGTATCGGTATAATTAGAATTTTTAAACTGATCATTATCAATTCCTGATAAAGAATGAACCTTAGTACATATTTTAGATAATTTGTTCTCCATATCATTTCTATTAAATAAACCATGAACGACAATAAAATCATTAGACCTTATCACCATTTCACCTAATTCTTTGGTAATAATTTGGCAATCTCTAATAATACCTAATAAGATAAGGTTGTATTTTGTTTTGAAGCCAAGTTTCCCACATTTTTTATCAGTGATACTAGATAAAAATTTAGGTACTAGACCAACACCTATATTTGGTTTAGTTAAATTAGACATATCTTCATCATTAACTGATACTAAATTACGATTTACTATATTTTCATTATCCCGATGATTTTCATTAATATAACCAATATAAGTTAAAATATCATCTTTTTGGATTACTGTAAATGACCTAGGTGGAATAGCCGAAAAAGTATCCCCCCTCTGTATCCCACATAATTGTAATCCAAACAATTCTTGAATTTGTGCTTCACGGATAGTTTTACCGATAATATCACTATGATCTAATACTTTAATAAATTTAAGACCAATATCTATATTTTTTTGTTTTGTTTTAGTTATTGGTAGACAACACGATGATACCTCACCATTTGATTTATCATGTATTATAAAAATTACTAGATAGATAATTCCAACTATCGCTGTTGGAATTGAATATTTAGCTAAATCTAGCATACCAATAGAGATCTCTGGTTCTAAAAGTGAGGTTGCTACTAAATTAGTACTAGACCCTATTAAGGTTATGGTACCCCCAAGCATACAAGAAAAACTTAGAGGTAATAGATATATTTCAAGTCTCCATCCATGTTTTCTGCATATTTTAAGGACAAGTGGTATCATACTGGAAACTATTAAGGCATTATTTAAAAATGCTGAACTAAGGCATGAAAATAGTAATAAATAATTAGTAAATTTAAGTTTATTAGTTATCCGATTAAAATAACTAATAATTTTTTCCAAAAGTTTACTATTTTGAAATATTAAGGAAAAGATAGCAAGGCAGGCTAATAGCATAATGACTGGGTTGACAATAGCATATAGTAGGTTTGGTACGATATTATTATCATAAACACATATAGTTAGTGAGGTTAAAAAACTAAAACAGTATAAAACATCTAGGGAATCAAATTGGTCAGATATTAATGTGATAATAAATAAAGTAAACCAACAGATATTTATGATGCACAGACCATCCATTTAGTTTATAAAATATTTAATAATTAACTATTTTAGCTTATTCTTAATATTCTTAAAAACCATCTAAAAAGATTTTGTTATAAAATAGTATTAACATAAATGGAAAAAATATCCGAGTACCCGTTTTTAAGTCTTAATTACTGGCTTGATTGTGAATCTCGCCAACAAGTACGTGACTGCGTCAAAGATGTTTCCAACACGCTAAATAATATGGAAGATCTAGACAATTCATCACAATATTTGGAAATGATATCTGAGGTATGTCTCTATATTAGAGACTATTATAATGGCTTAAATAATCAAAAATTAGCCATTTGGATATTATTAGAAATGGAATTAGCCTATCCCTGTTTTGGTAATACATTAGTAGAATTATTACCTAAATTTGGGTGTTGGAAAGATCTTAACTTGTTATTACTAGAAATCCATAATTTTGAGAAATGGAAATATGTAAATCTGGAACAAGTTATCTATAATCATTTAGGTAAAATTTTTAAAGAGGATTTAACTGCTGTTAGAAATAATAATCATACTAAGATTACTAATCTAGTTAAATTTATTGGGAAAGAGAGGAGATCTTTAGATAGGAAAACTGGTTTTACAAAGAAATTTGTAAAGCAAAATTATCCATTTATATATAGCTATTCACCCGCAAAAGCATTACAAAGTTATCGCCAAGATTGTAAGCTGCTATTAAATAATCTACCTGATAAAATTAATAAACCAAAGACAAGTCTTAGCCTTCCTACGACTACAAATGTTAATGTTACAGATAGAGGTAATGAATTTATTTTTAATCTAGTGAAGCAAACTGACAGATATCGGTTAACCTCTGATGTCTTCCGACAGAAATTTATTGAAAATCAAATTGATAGTTATTTAAATGGTTTGTATGTTAAGTTAGACGATTTTGACTTGGAATCTGAACCAGATGTAAAGTCAGTGGTTGAACCATTGCCACTAATATCCCCAAGCACTAAAACTACTTGGGTACCAGATACCCCTACTGACTACTCAAATGTAGGAACTACTTGGGTACCAGATACCCCTACTGACTACTCAAATGTAGGAACTACTTGGGTACCAGATACCCCTACTGACTACTCAAATGTATCAAACTCATACCAACCATGTACACCTATTAATTATGAATATACTGAAGAGTCTATTCAAGATACCTCATCTACTTGCAAACCATGTGTATCTGTTAACTATGACGCATCTAATTATAAATATGATTACAGTTACCCAACCTCATGTATACCATGTTTAGATGACAATAAGTATGAATATTATACACCTTGTACACCATGTACTCCTTGTACTCCATATGATACAGAAAAATCAATATCAGATAACAACACTTATAACAATTATGACTATAATTATTCATCAGTAAGTACTCCAAGTGTAACAAGTCTAAATACAGTATCTGATAATAACTATGAGTATTGGACTTCTGATAATAATAACGATGTACCAACTATTAAATATAGATATTATCCAAGTGATAACAATTGTCAATATACCTGGCAACCAGAAACTACTACTAACTATGAAGTAACCCCAGAAACTACTACTACTACCAACTATCAGTTACCTGAAGAAACTACTACTACCAACTATCAGTTATCTGAAGAAACTACTGCTACTGCTACCGATCCAATTACAATTAAGTTCCCTGAAATGTTAAAGTTGGATCCTTTAGATAAATTACCCCCACTACCAAGCCTACCAAGCTTACCTCCATTAGAATTAGAAAATTTATCGGATAAAATAGAAATTATTGAACCAACTATTAACCCTATTATATATGGTAATGAGATTAATGAAAAAAATAACTATAAGATCCGTGATTTCTTAAATAATGATCTCATAGAAACCATATTTGATAAAGATGTTATTGGGAAAAGCAGTGATGATATGAGTATTAGTAGTGATAATAGTGAACACTACAAGAAGATAGAGATCTATTGTGATTCTGATGACTCCGATGATGAATCAATGCCAGACCTAATTTCACTACAAGAAGAGGATAGTGATGATAATGTCTCCCATTATCAAGATACTGTAATTGATTTATACGACCCAATTAATACTAACCATGATACCAATGAAATAGAGTCCTTGAGTTATTCTGATCAGTCAGACAATAATAATTTCAACTATGATGACTATTACAATAACCTAGATGATTTAGAATACTATAATAACTTAAGTAATGCTTTTAAAGTACCAGATATTCCGACTCCAGCACCTACACCAATTGTTTCAGATACCAGAGAAGTTGATTCACCAATTAAAGAAATTATTACTAACCTAATTGATAATACGATTGAGTTTACACCTCCAAAAATAACGGTGATCCATGAAACTAAACTAGAATCTGAAGAAGAAAAGACCGATGATGAAGATGATAGTCTCTCTGATATAAACGATGAAAATGACAAAAATCAGGAAAACGTCGTCTGTGAAATAACACATAAATACGATAATTATTGGAAGGATTGGATAAAACGCCTCACCCTAAACAAGAAAAATAAAAAAGCTACTATTATTCAGAATAACTGGATCTTATACACCAAACAAAAAAATAATAAGCGCGCTTTTATTATTCAGGAAACTTGGAAAACATATAATGAGAGAAAACAAGCCAGTAATACCATTAAAAGATATATCCGTAATTATCTTGAAAAACTTAAAAATGATCCAGATGGCTTTGTCGTCATTGACACTGAAGAACTCTTTAGTTGTTAATCTCAATATTTTCTATTAAATTCGCATTTAATTCATTAATTTGATATTTTCTCCAACTCTTTCTATATCCAATAAAATAGATAGTTACAGAGAAAAATAATGAAATTAGTGAATAACAAATAGCCTGTCTTAAATCATGTGTCTTATCCCATATTAGGGATGAGATTATAGGTGAAGGCATATCTCCACCCATATGGAGTACTAAAATACACAGACTAGTGCTATAAGATCTACATTCAGAATCCACACATGTAACGCTAATCATACCATTAGGAATACTGATAAATGAGAAACAAATCAGGGCGGCAAATAGTAGAGAAATAGATAATATTAAACTCTCATTAAAGGCAACACTGAAGAAGGCAAATGGGATACAACATAATACTGCCAAAAAACAAATTCTAAATAGCTCTGAACGGTTAGAAAAGTCCCTCCCCGCCATATATTTTGACAATTTATCTCCAAATATAGAACCTATGGTACCCGCAGTAAGTAATGTTACAGCTAAAATACCTGAAAGCGTATGATAGGAAATTTCCTGACTATAATTATCCTTATAATAAGTGGGAATCCATAGGCATAAAACACCATTAGCATAGGCAACAAACATATTACCTAAGGTACCATACCACCATTCGGGATTTTTAAAAATAGTTTTTATTTTTTCTAGTTCATTGCTCTCTGGCTTATCTAAAACTTCTCGTAATTCTACTGCGTTAACAGGCTCTGTATAGTAGATTAAACAAACAAATATAAGTCCCATCACTAATTCTACCAAATAGATAATTCTCCAATGTACAATAACACCTCCAAGTAGAATACCAATAGAGAACCCTATATTTATAGCAGTAAAAAAAATGGATGTTTTTCGCCAACCTCTTTCTTCACCATAAGTATCAGTTAAAAAAACTGGAACAATACTCTGATAACTAGCTTCACCTATACCACTAATCGCTCTTGCTAAATATAATGACCATTTTTGGGTACTAACAGACATAAATAAACAGGAAACACACCATAGCATACTACCCAATATCAGTAGAGTTCGTTTATTATATCTACTTGCTAGGATAGAAAAGATAAAACTAAAAATGGCATAACCAATCATAAAACTAGAACTTAGGACGCCCTGTTCTAGTTTAGTTAAATTAAATTCATCCTGAAATTTTGGCAGTAACGTAGAAATTAAACCACGATCTATATAATTAAGTAGATTACCCAGATAAATTGCTAAAAAAAATAAGTCCATAATTAGTATTTTTATTAATCATCTTTAAATCAATTGGAGTACAAAAAAAATCTCAAGGTACCACAATAATTTAATCATGTCTAATACTAGAAATATTGCCCTGATAGTAATCGGTTGTAACTATTCCAGAAGTAAATATGCTCTAAAGGGGTGTATAAATGACGCCATGGATTTTGCGAAAACCATCGTTGATCAAGCGGATAATAATCATCTCAATGTTAATCTAAAATTATTATTAGATGATAGTATCCAGTCATATCCATCCAAAGCCAACATTGTAAATACATTGAGGGCAGTGATTGATGGAACTAATCGCGGTACATATGATTCTTTCATTTTCTACTTTGCCGGACACGGATTTCAGTATGATGATCGTAATAGTGATGAAAAGGATAGTAAAGATGAGAGTATTTTAGCAGCAGATGGTAGAACTATACTTGACGATGACCTTTTTATGTTAATCTCTAGACTACAAAGAAATAAGGAAGCAACTTTTGTGTTTGACTGTTGTCATAGTGGTAGTATGTTAGATCTACCAAAGGTTCCAATTGGGGGTAATAAATCTCACGCTGGTAGGATGGGAGTACCAGGTAAAATAGCCTGCCTATCTGCTTGTTCTGAAGTAGGGAAATCTATTGAGAAACGTGGGCGTGGATTATTTACTAGTTCTTTGTGTAGTTTATTAAGGAAAAGGGGTTTAAATTCTAAACTGGTTCCTATACTTAGGACAGTAAAGGATTACCTAGAAAGCCAGCATTCCAACATGACATTAACAGTGTCATGTAGTAGACAGATTGCTATTCGTAAAAGTAGTATACTTGATTTAAAAACTGTTGGTAATAATAAAAAACGTGGATTAGCAAATTTTAGTAGTAATGGTAATAAAAATAAAAATAAAAATAAACAACAAAATAATGGTAATAGTAGAGGATTAGTTGTTAAAAATAATAAGGCACCTATTCTTAACAGGAAACCGGTTTTTCAAGTGCGTGTCAATCAAAACCGTAAAACTAATAAAAATGTAAAAAACCATAATAATAAAAAATTAAACCAGAGAAATAAAAAGCCTAATAATCCGGCTAAAAATAAAGGTAATCAAAGATCATGTAGAGGATCTGATAATGGAAAACCCTGCTACGTCAGTCCCTACTATGTACCCAAAAATCCAACCATGAATACTAATACTTGTGGTAATAATTATTTAAAAAATTGTCGTGCCTCATTAACCATTCCCTGGAAACCTATGGCATTAAGACATTTAAGATCGCATCCACATTCTTAAGCCGCTTGAGCTACTGCTGGTCCTACACTTGGAGCAGGTGCTGCTCTAGCAACCGGAGCTGCGGCTGGACGTGGGGCACTCATAACTGGTCCGGATGGTCTAACTGGTGCCGCATTGACAGTGGGTCTTGCCATAGGCATTGATGGATTTCGATAGCCAGATACTTGTCCAGGTCCTACTCTATTAGCACCCATACCCGTTTGTACTGGATTTCTAGATGATCTCATTGATATCTCTGAACTACCAACTCTATTAGCAACTCTAGAAGCATATTGAAGAGCTTGGGAACCAATAATAACATTATCTCTTGGTGCCTCGGCTCTTCCACCTGGACCCACTGTTGGTTGATATCTATTTTGTACTTGCGGTTGTACTTGCCTTGGCTGCATATTATTTTGTCCAACTCTCTGTATACTACTAGATGGTGGATTATATCTTTGTCCTGGATATAACTGAGCACCACCTGGTAATATGACATTTTCTTGTTCCTGTGGCTGTTCAGTCATACTACGCGGACGTTGTATATTCATAGTAACATTGCTGGTTTGATTTTGATTTACATTTGGTGATTGGATTCCAGATTGATTGTTATCATTGTCATGGTAATTACTAATAACACCTCTTTCATTAGTCCTATTTGGGTGGTAATTTTCATTACCATAAAGCCTCTCATAGGTAGAATTATCCTTATAATGTTGTTGTCTTGCCCTATTTACAGCGTCTTCCTGACTATGATTTTCATTTTTTAAACGAGAAGTTATAACTTCCATTAATTGATCAATAATTCTCGCGGTTTGATCTAGTAGAGCATTTTCTATTTCCTCCAATTCCATATCACGAAGCTTTTCAATTTCCTTATCCTTACGAAGATTTCGCTTTCTATCCTTACCTCTACTAGATCTATTTCGTTTATTATTATTTTGCCTATTTTTCTGACCATTTCCCTGGTTCCTATTATTATTTTGTCCTCTCTCTCTCATTATATTGTGTTTAATAAAGAAATTAAAAGCCAAAAATAGGCTAAAATAACAAAATACTATTAAAAAAATTACTATAATATTTTGACAATTATCCAGTATCTTCCTCTTCACTACTACTACTACTACTACTATCTGAGTCTACTTGGTGATGATGACTTTCTGTGTGAACCGCAGTAGTTACATTGTATCCTTCTTCCTCACCCTCACCATTAATTGGAAATACTGTATGTAATAATGTTTCTCCAAGTCTATTGATGTAGGGAACATCCACATAACCATCACTCTTTAGTTGTACAGGATCTGGTACTCCTTCACTAACTACACTATTTATAGCATCATGATATGCTTTTTGATTGTCATGGTAACTAGTTGCTAACATGATTGCATGATTAAGTGGTTCTCCTAAGACTATATGTATACGTTCGGCAGTTTGGTTAATCCAATTAATTCTGTCCATTATTTTTATTTTTATTGAAATTCAGGTTACCTATATGGTGTCATTATTACCTACATTTATTTTTTTTAACTTAAAATATCAAATAATTTAGCCTGATAGAAAGAGATATAAGTAAGGAAAACAACTATATAAATTTAATTAAGTAAGGAAATCGTTTTTCCTTTTAAAAACAAAAAAACCCCGAAATTTAAAATTCCGGTGTATTATTTAATATCTCCTGATAGAGGCATAAAATGGCAAGAGAAGATCGTTTGAGAGACGCTAAAGAAACTTTGGCAGAAGCCCGCAGACTTTTAGAGGAAAGTAAGAGAACTAAGGAAATGGGACAGAACCAGCGCCACAACATTTCCAACAGTCAGGCTAGAGGCTACCAGCAGCAGCAGGAGCAGCAGCGTGCCATCTTAGGAGGCAAGCTCCCCTTAGGAGACAGCCCATTCGGTGCTGAATCCCTCCCAGGTCCTGATGTCACCTACACTCCACCACTCCAGATCCAGAACCCCATGGTTAACTTAGGTTGCTTAAGTTCTGCCCAGATCACTGACATTGTCCCAGTCAATGTCACCTGGCCCAGTTCCCAGGTCCCATCCAGTTTCGCCACTGGTGCTGAGGGTCCCCTCTACGCCGGTGTCCCACGTGGACAGGGTGCCGATCGCCAAACCGGACCAATTGGCGATGCCTCTATCAGTAACGGATTTGACGGCGCCCCAGGTCAGCCATCAACCACTACTACTTCTGGACAGGCTTCTGGACCAGGCGGAGGTGCTTTCTCTAACTTCTCAGTTACTAACGCCCTCAGTGGTGGATTCTCCACTCCTTTCCAGTCTGCTGTCTACTTAAGCTCTGATGTCCAGCTCTACAACATCAGCGCCACAGCCGCCGGATACGGTAACATTACCTTATCCCAGGAAGGTGTCCTTTGGACTCTTTGGCCACTCACCAAATCCAGTCCAGGTGACACTGGTCAGGTAACTGGCACCTACTTCGATGATTTCATCTTCGGTACTGCCAAGGCTTCTCGTTACCCAATTGGACAGATGGGTTTCTTCACCAATAACATTCTCCAGGGCTGCACACCATTCGGTGCTGTTAACACTAACTCTGGCTGGAACCCAGGTGCCTCCTTAGGTGGTGGTCAGACCCAGACCGGTCTTAACCCATACTCTCCAGGTATCCTCCCAGGTGTTGAAGGTCTTAACCAGGCTCTCTTAATTACCACTGAGCAGGAGGTTGCCATCGTAGTCGTCAAGGTTGCTGAGGAAGTTGCTCGTATCTTCAACCCAGCTGCCGGTATTGCTGCATCTGAGCGTTACATCTACGTCGGTTATGACGCTTGGGCTGTTGTTATGACTACTGCTAACCCAATGGGTCCCATGGCTGCCCAGACCTACATTACCCCACAGACCGTCACCGGAAGTGTTGTTGGTAACAACTACCAGGTTATCCTTCCACCTAACTTCCCAGAAGTTGTCTACTACAAGAACCAGAGACGTGTTGTCCCAGTTGATACCGATGTTGGTCTCTTCGCTGGTACTGCCTTCACTGCCGCTGGTACTGGACCTGGTCCATCTACTAACCTTGTCGCCTAAGCACCAAGGTAAACTAGATAAATATTTTTCAAAAAAAAGCATTCGATTAAATTATTTTACTAATTCTAATAAACTAGTAAAATCATTACTTAAACATATAATTTAATATACCTTTTAAAATGAGTCGTTTAATTCTGTATACTTCAAAAACCAGCCCTATTTGCCAAGTTGTTACTTGGTTATGTCGTTCGGTTGAAATAAAATTTGTAGAAAAACAAGTGAATAGTCAAGCTGATATGGAAGAAATTTCGGAGAGAAATCCCAATAAAAATTTACCAGTATTACAGGATAATGACTTACTATTAACAGAAGCACCTGCTATTTTGAAATACTTAAGTGAGGTAACTAATAAATTTGGTAACTCTTCAAAATGGAAGGGATTGGGTTGGCCAGAGGACTTTGCGGAGAGAGCACGTCTAGATGAATTATTAAGTTATAGTCAGGGTGTCCTAAAGCCTGCCGTTAGAGATTACATTAATGGACAACAGGCTTTAATGTACGACAGTGTTCCAGATACTACTAAATATGACAAGCTTAGAGCTATCCTTCAAGATTTAGATTACAAGAAAAAGGGACATCATTTTCTTGGAAGTAGTCATTTAACTATTGTGGATTTATTAGTCTTTTCTAATTTATATCCCCTATGTATCAGAAATGATCATTCCTGGGAAAAATTATCTAGACTAGAGGGTTGGTTCCGTGTAATGAGAAAGATTATTAATAATGAGTGGAAGGATGAAAACTCATGTCTAGATTGTTATGAAAGTGATAGTGATGAGGAAGACTATTTACTAGCTGAAACTGTAATGGACTGTGTGAAAAATGATAGACCCGATCTACTTGATAAACTAGCCAAAGATGGAGCCAATATTAATATGCCCTTGGCAGTAGTAGAAGCCGTTAATCGTGGAAACTTAGCGATTTTAAAAGTAATGAGTGATCACAAGTGTTTTCTTAAGTGGCCGATGGCAATTTCTATGGCTCTACGTCTAGCGAAAGGTGAAGCTATGTTGGCTCTACTATTTGGTCCAGGACAGAGTCCTGAAGAGCGGAAAAAGGAAGCGGAAGAAATTTTACAGGGAGAGAACCGTAAGATGCGTGTTGCTTTAGGTCTACCCCCTGATTTAACTGAAGAAGAACTTAAAGCGGTAGAAGCAGCTAAAAAAAGAGCGGAAGAAGATCAGAAAAGATCCCAAATGGCTCAACAAGCGATGGCAGAAGCAAATGCCAAGGCACAAGCAGATGCTCAGGCACAAGCTCAGGCACAAGCTCAAGCTCAGGTTCACGCTCAAACTCCAGTACAAGCCCAAAATCTTACTTCTTCTCCGGAAAATAAGGAAACTAACGCATCCTCAACTGAGACAGAATCAAAACCCGTAGTAGAGGATAAAATAGAAGTTGAATAATTTTTTCATATTTCATAATGTCTGGTTATTTTCTACTAATTAATAGAGTATTTTATTCTTAAAATTAACCAGTTTAGTAATTTTACTATTAGAATAGTAGATAATAAATTATTAAACATCCCTAATCCAAATTAAATTATTATTATTGTGAAATTTGTAGAAATTAATAGACTTAAGAAATTTTCAATATCTTATTAATAATTAAATGGGTAACGCAGAATCTTCAAACTCTACCAATAACACTAATCATAGAAATAATGTAGAGAATAGGGTCAGATATAATAATACAAACCAAAACCAAAATCAAAATAGACAAATTAATAGTTCTACTAGGAATCCTGGTCAAACTATCAACAACCTAAATACGAAATCAAATGCTAATATGAATACTATTAATACCAATCGTCAACAAGGTAATAATGGTAATAATAGTAATCACGTCTATGCGAAAATGACACCAGAACAGTACAAGGAATACCAAAATTTCCTATTACATAAACAAAAACCAAAATCAAAGGACACTCCTATTAGTAGAAATAACAATACAAATAGGATTGTTACACAAAATACTAACAATTCTAGTTATGAATATACACAACAACCAACAGAACCAAGGGAGTTATCCTCTTCACCTAATAATGTTAAGGATCAGTTTACAAAAGCAACTAATGACAGAATTTATGGTCAACCCAATGCCCCATATTATCCACAACCACGGATGAATATGAGTTTACAAAATAATAGTAATTATTCTAATGTTAAGGATGATTATCAAAATATTTATCAACAGCGTCAGTTAGATATAAATCAGCAATATTTACATACACTACAGCAAAATGGTAAGGTTAATAATATTAATAATGAATTTGAAAGGACTCAACATGAAATGGAGAGGATGAAAAAAAAACAATCCTTATTATTTTCTAGTCAAACAAATCAAACAAATCAAAATTCTCATAGGTATTCTATACCAGAAACGACAAATCAACAACCTTATTATCAATCAGATACTCCAATACAAGCTCCAGTACACCACACAAACTCAACTAGTCAGAATAGTAATATTTCGAACGGTAATCGCCACGATGCATATGTTAAAAATTTAGATCAATTTGCTAAGGAACGTGATCCATATGAAATGTTAAATGTCACACGTGATACCCCCATGAGGGAAATAACACGGGCTTATCGTCAAGCTGCTAAAGCGGCTCATCCAGATAGGGGGGGGGATACAGAAAGCTTTAATAATTTAACTAAGGCTTACTTATTTTTATTAGAGGAAAATAAGGGAAGTAAAGGAAACCAAAATTTCACAGAACTTAAACAAAACTGTAATGAATATCAAAAGTCTCAAAATTCAGGAGAAGCTCCATTGGGTCAAGGTGATGCGTTTAACCAAAATCTATTTAATAAAATTTATGAGGAAAATAGACTTTGGGAAAATAAAGACGATGGTTATTCTGATTGGATCAATGAACATAAAGTAGACTCTACTGATATAGATCCAGTCTTCTCAAAGAAATTTAATCTTAATATCTTTAATACGGTCTTTAATGAACTAAAAGATAAGGAAATAGAAGAGAGAGATGAGACACAACTATCTATGTATACAGAGCCAATACCTGCGTATAATGGGACGGCTATCTCATTTACAGAGATAGGAGAAGATCGGATTAATAATTTTGGTAAGAGTAATAGTTTTGATTGTACAAAGCAACTCGGATATACTGATTACCGTCAAGCCATGACTAGTACTCATTTAATAAACCCGAATAATTTAAAAGGAAGACGCACTGATTACAAAAACATAGATGAACTTGAACGTGAAAGGGATAATATTAGTTATGCCATGTCTGTTGAAGAGCGTCAACTCTATGATAAACATCTAGAATTTAAACAGATTCAAGAGGATAATAGATTGAAACGGTCAAATGAATACGATCATCGGGCTGAACAACAATATCATAAAGTAAATAATTTATTAGGGCAAAGTAATACAAAGGCACTTACTTAGACATTAATAGGTCTATACTTATAATGATTTCATTGTAAATCTTAATTTTACAATGAAATCCTTTATATTTTTAAGGATTATGAAATTTATTTAATCCATTTAGATAATGTAATAGGATTATTAATAATATAATAGTAAATATTTGGTATTTCATACTTTTAATGGAATTTGCGAGACTAGATCCAAACTGTTTTACATTATCAGTAGAAACTTTTACCATTTCCTATATACATATATAAATTAATCAAATGTAATAATAGTCTCTTTATTTTTCATATCTACCATGCCATTGACAACTGAGATATATTCTTTTTGATCTAAAGGACATAAACTATAAATTATAAATTTATCACCCTTCAAATACTTTTCTCTAGAACAAATGGTATAACCCCTTGTCTTAATACATTGTCTTAAGATAGTCACTATGTTTTTCTCATTTAAATCATTTAAATACGTTCTTGCCTTACAAGGTAAATAATATTGTTCTAATAAGGGCTTTAATGCTTTTACCTGATCAACCGTATTTAATTTATGTAAATCACTTCTAGAAAAACTCCTTCTATCATTTAAACTCCGGAACCCAAACGCCTCAACTATCCGATTTACAACTTCATCGGATAAGTGTTTACAAAAAAGTTGGTTTTTACCCATATTAATTTAACGGAGATTTTTTGGTATTCTTATATTTTCAGTTAAAATTTCCGAAAATTTAAATTAAAATATTTATTTACTTTATTTTTTTTTCTACTTATAATTTATAATTATTATGAAAGGTAGGTATGTACAACTTCAAGGAGGTAAAAAAAACCCCTCTTATATGTTTGATAGAAAACAACTCATAGAAGGCTATACTACAGATGGTGTCTATGTTCCTTCAGGTGGTGTCTTACTTGGTAACGGAAATATTGCTGGATACGTAGATACTCAATCGGGTGGTGGCGATAGAGTATGGACTGTTATCGGCAAAGTTGATCATCATGATCCAAATTCCAAATATATCCCATATCACCACAAGGGAGGTAATAACTCTAGGGCTAGAAGCAGTAAAAATAATAGGAGTAGTAAAAAAAATAAATCTGTAGAGAAACCAGTATCCCTTAAAACTGCGGTTAAAATGTTAAGAAACTATTACCGTAATAATTTCAATTAATTATAATCGTTAGTTAATTTATTTAACTCTAATTAACTCAATAGCTTCTTTTAGACGATCTACATTAATAATTGGTAATTGTGGAATACTTTCATGAAAATACCTCATATAGAGCATCTCAATATTGAATGAATTTGGAAATAGATCTCTTATAATTGAATCATCTGATATCATTAAATTTCTTTCAGGGTATTTAATTAAATATGAGCTGGCGGGTGGTAGGATACATAATAATTGTTGGACTGGTTCTAGTGGTACTGACTTTTTAAAATTTATATTATTTGAAAATAAATTTCGTTGAAAGTAAGAATGTAGATCTTTAGTTGTCGGGGCACAACTAAATTTATAATACCATTCCCAGGAGACACATTCTTTAGTATAATAATTATAACACCATATTAAGCCTTCACAATAATTTTTACATAATTTATCAATATCTTTAGATTGAATATTATTACAACAGAGGTATCTTTTGTAATATCTATCTTCCCAACCAGCTTCGTTAAAATGAACCGTATCCGGAACACGTTTTACTAGAGGCAAAAATTCAATTCTTCTAATTTCACTATCCATTTTACTAAGATTACTAGTTTCGCCGTATTTTTTTCGGATATGGGATTTATAGAAGGATTTCACCATCTCATCCTCCTCCCTAGCTAATACTTCTAATATTCTAGTAAATTTATCTATATCAATTTCACCATCTTCGCTAATCAAACCAGTTGTTTCATGGTGACCATTAAAAACTTCTCCATAACACTCTAGGATAAAATCAATAGAGCCTTCTCCGATGTGTAGAGACGGTACATGTGGTAAGAAATCATTGCCAATCATAAAACATAGGAGTAGATAATCATTAATAATCTGAGTATCAGAGATATTAATGTTGGGTAAATAGCCTCTTACTTCACTACATAAACATTCACGTAGTAAATCAATGTCAAGTAGTAAAAATTCATCTTCTTTTACCTTACCAAAATGTACACTTTCTCGTAATAGATAAATACCTCGTTTTCCAGAAACTAGTGACAACATAATTAGATCTGCGTCTAGTCCATATATTAATCTATGATAAGGTTGTTCAGGGTTATGATTAAGCTCACTATCTCTAATTTTCTTAAATATTTTGTGTTCACCCTCACCAGGTTGATTACTAGTAGATAATTCTAATTGTAATGGCTCGGATTCTGATTCCATATTAGCCATTATCAGCTTATTTTTATCATGTACATATTTTTCAAGTTTATCCATTAGTTCATTCATAAAATTAGTACCTGGTGAGATAGCATTAGTGTCCCATTTATCTACCATTTCACCATGCCTCTCTTTCACTTTATTTATCATAGTAGATAGTATATGTGACTTATACCTTCTACTTCTTTGTTGATTAATTTTAGCTAGTGGAGCAACACCATCTACACTAAGACTCGCTATATTTTTTGGATCTATTAGATTAAGGATTTCCTCTATTTTGTAAAAAACCGCATTGTGCATTTGATTTTCAATATGTTGTCTACTACACCCCTTATTTTCCACTGATTTTCTCGCTTTTTGGCAAGCTGGGTGTATAAGTCCATTTAAATCGTAATATAGTTCATTGATTTTACCTTGAAAACTAGACAGATCAATAATGGTCTTAGGATATTTCTGAGTTAAAAAACGAAAATATAAAGGAATTCCCATTATTAGCTCTTAAAAAAATATATGAGTTGTATCTTTAAGACAATACCATATTTCATTTTTTTTTTAAATTTCATCAAAATTAAAGGCATATGAATCGTCGTTATCTTCTGATTCTGAGCTCTCTTCTACGACAGATTCTTTTTTCTTAAAGCTAACTACTGATTCATCTTCATCATCATCGCTTTCACTATCTGATTCATCTTTAAATTCAATTTCATATGAAGTAGATGGGTTAGTAATATTTGAGGTTTCGGTTTTATTAAATTTGGATAAAAACCCATCAGGAAGTGAACTTTTCTTTTTTAAAATTTGAATTTGCCCCATGGTGTATTTGTGAATTACATCACATTTATCATCTTGATAGCCTCTAATTGATACTAATACTAGATCTCCTACGGAAATCCATGAACTACGTCTACGTAGTTTACCCCGAATAATTGCTAATTTCGTAGACTGGTCTGGTAAAATGATTTGACACCTACCACCTCCTACCATTTTTTCAACTACAGCATATTCTTCACCTTCTTCTCTATAAACCATATTTTGCCTTTCATTTTGGTCATTGCTATTTTTAGCCCGTTTATGACGGTTTCCTCCTTTAGATTTTTTTGGCATCACTATATTTTTAAATTATATAATTTTAATTTATGTAGTTTATCAATTTTTTTCCAATAAAGAATTCTTGTAATAATATAACTTAATTTAAATAATGTCTGGACTAAAAAAATTTCAGAATATAATAAAGGAAAGATTAGAAATTAGAAAGAGAATTAATGAGGAAATTAAGTGGATGATGCTAATATGTCAAGATGTCTCTAATCACTTAGAGCTCTCACTAATATCTAATATTATCTCAAAAACCGTATATTCTGATTCACTGAGCCAACTAAACGAGTGTATGAATATTATCTCGTTAATTCCATTTATTATACCATTAAGTAATCTTAATAAATTGGGTTCATATAGTTATGCCATTAAAATATCTAAGATAAAATTTCAACTTATTACTATTATACAGGAGATAGGCTGTTGTAAGTTAGAACATATATCTAAATTAATGTTAGATACTAGTCTGGATAAATTAGAATATTCCCAAGATAATTTCGCTGATAAGTTAGTTAAGGGCGATGTATTTATTTATCCTGAAACCACAACGAACGTTTCTTAAAGATGTCTGATGTAATAGTATCTGGTGCTGACGATGGTTCCGTCGTTCCAGTTAGT
>WLWF01001621.1_pt1 | contig 17908 bp, 21 predicted proteins | sample 6718331 | NCBI WGS metagenome assembly WLWF01 (sample SAMN12718692, study PRJNA515312) | sponge metagenome | isolation source: marine sponge | host: Mycale hentscheli | place: New Zealand: South Island, Marlborough, Capsize Point | collected 2003-05-01
AACCGTCACCGGCTAGGTGGATAAAATGAACCAAACAGTAGTCATTGAGTGGAACACACTTGATGATATGCCAGAAATTGAAGGCACTTATTTAGTTGCGTTTGATGACGGCACGGTTGAAACATTCCCAGTTAGCCACCGTGAGTTAGTGACTGGAGTAATTCAAGACGGCAATGTGCGCGGCATACTTTGGGCAAACAACATAGGTCACCCGCATGACTTTAGCGATTGAATACAAAAATGTTTCTTATCTTATCCCCTACGTTAACAATTCGCGCACACACAGCGAGCAACAAGTAAAACAAATTGCCGCCAGCATTAAAGAATTTGGTTTTACTAATCCTGTTTTGATTGATGAGCAAAACGGCGTTATAGCTGGCCACGGGCGACTATTGGCGGCGGAATTATTAAGACTGGATAGTGTGCCAACAATTTGTTTAAACGGATTAACAGAAGCGCAACGCAAAGCGTATGTTATTGCTGACAATTCTATCGCTTTAAATTCAAGTTGGGATATTGAAAAACTACATTTAGAAACCGAAATTTTGAACCAATTTAATTTTGATGTCGAATTGTTAGCGTTGCCTGAAGAAATTTTAAACACAGAAGCACAAAAACCGCCAACGCTTGGCCTGACACCAGAAGAAAAGCTAGATAATTTTCTCAATGGGGACACTAAAATTTTGCGGTTAGCATACACCCAAGAAGAACTTGAATTTATTGTCGAAAAGCTGGATGAGGCATTGAAAGCAACAGGGGCAGAAGATTACAGCACGGTAGTATTTGACCTAGTAGCAAAAGAATCTACAAAATGGTAAAGGCAATCCAAGCTAAGGAATGCGACTTCGATTATCAGTATTGGAAAGGAAAAACGCCTTTGCCAGAACATTACGACATCGTGATAGATGAGCCGACAGATATTTTTGTTGGAAAAAAGCTAGTTTGCGCTTACAGAAAAATGCCTTCTGAAATTTTGGCCGTTCTGAACGCTAGCACAAGCCAATCAAAATGCGCCAAATCATCCCGCACTTTAGGCGTAAACCAAATGTCTGCCGTTTTTGGGGCGCTCCCGCGTGTTGCTTGTCGAGAAGATTATTGCCGTTTTTCTGCTAACACAAAATCCCAGCCAGAAATATTTTTTGCCTTATCAAAAGTCGCAAAATACCTTTGGCAAATTTACCAAGATAATTTTCCAGAAGTTTCTGCAAATTTTTTAAGTTTTGTAGAAGGCATCAACGATGATTGGAAAAAAACCGGAACGCCATTTACAACAATAAACGTCAATAAAAACTTTGCTATCGGCTATCATTTAGACGCGGCAAACTTTGGCGGTGTTTATTCTAACGTTCTGATAACTAAAAAAAATGTTGACGGCGGTTTGTTTGTGATGCCTCAATTTAGGTTGGCGTTAGCGCAATCACACGGGGCGCTAGTGATAGTCGACGGTGTTAAAGTGCCACACGGCGTCACGCCCATTGTTCCTACATCACAAGATTGGGAGCGTTCTAGCGTTGTTTTTTACACGTTAGCAAATTTGAAACATTGCCTCGCAAAAGCTGAAGAACTAAAAAGGTCTAAAGTAGTCGCTACTGAAAGGGCTAGAAAGCGGGCAAAAAAAATAGACCCTAGGCACAAAGGTTAAAATTAAATATGGCTAAACAAGGCAGGCAAGGCGAAGGCGGTGGAAGGCCAACTGTAACTTTTAGCGAGAGTGACGTTGTGATGATTGAAAAACTATCCTCGGTGCTAACCAAAAAGCAATTGGCAGAATATTACTGCATCAGCGAAACTACTTTTCGGGAAATAGAAAAAAGACAGCCTGAAGTTTCTGATGCCTATAAAAAGGGAAAAAGCAAAGCCATTGCAAGCGTAGCCGGTAACCTTGTCAACCAAGCCCAGAACGGCAACACAGCCGCCGCAATTTTTTACCTTAAAACGCAAGCAGGATGGACAGAAAAAATCCAAGTTGACGCAGAAGTCACAGGTGATGTTGTTTTAAACCTTGGCGGCAAGCAATTAAACCCTGATGAACTTGGCTGGTAATGTTCTACCTGATTGGTGCATTGATACGTTCTTGCCCGCTAGTGAGACTGTCAGGCACAAAATCTGCTACGGTGGCCGAGGCTCTGGCAAGTCTTGGGCATTCGCGACAATGGCCGTTTTGCGCGCTTCAGTCAGGCCGGTGCGCATTCTTTGCGCCCGTGAATTACAGGTATCGATCCGCGATTCGGTACACGCCCTTTTGGTTGACCAAATAAACCGGCTTAACCTTCACCACAAATTCGAAATTTTCGACCGTGAAATACGCGGGACCAACGGAAGTTTGATTTTATTTAAAGGCTTGCGCGGTATGCGCAACGATGCCAGCGCAATACGTTCACTTGAGGGAATCGATATTTGTTGGGTTGAAGAAGCTCAATACATTTCCCGCGACAGCATAGACACGTTACTGCCAACCATACGCAAAAAACGCGCTGAAATTTGGTACACGCTCAACCCTAATCTTTCAACCGACCCCGTTTACCAAATGATCGAGCAACTGCCCGACAACGCTGTAGCCAGAAAAGTTAATTGGAGCGAGAACCCGTGGTTTGATGAGACGGGCTTGCCAGATGAGCGCGCATATAAACAGCGAGTTGACCCTGACGGTTACCGCCATATTTGGGAAGGTTATTGCAGGGAATACAGCGATGCGCAGGTTTTGCGGGGCAAATACGTTATCAAGCCTTTTGAGCCATTGCCTGATTGGGGCGAGCCATTACAAGGGGCTGACTGGGGCTTTTCTACCGATCCGACAACGCTAGTTCGGGTTTTTGTTTTTCAAAATGTGCTGTATCTACATCGTGAAGTCTACAAAGTTGGTTGCGAAATCGACCAAACGCCTTTGCTTTTTGATTCGGTTAGCGATGGTTATTTTGATGCCAGAAAAATACACACGCGGGGAGACCCTGCGCGACCCGAGACAATTAGTTACCTAAACCGGCACGGCTATCCTTTGATAAAATCAGCGCCAAGCTGGAAAGGTTCGGTGCAAGACGGCGTGGCGTTTCTGCGTTCGTTTGAACAAATTGTTATCCACCCTGATTGCAAACACGCTATCGAAGAAGCTTCATTGTGGAGCTTCAAAGTAAACAAATTAACAGGCGACGTATTGACAGATTTAGCCGATGGGAACGATCACATTTGGGACGCGGTTCGCTATGCGCTTGCGCCGCTAATTCGTAAATCAGAAGCGCAAACCGTCAACGTACAGGTGCCAAGTCTATGAGCCTAACACCAGCGCAAGAGCGAGCAATACTGCAAGCGGTAGAGGCAGGAATTGGAAAAGAGCTAAGCAAAGCTACTGAAGAACTTAAAAAGCTGATAGCGGGAGGCATGGCGGCGCGTGACGCAGTTGATCAAGTGTTTGGCAAGTTCGCTAAAGATTACGGGCGGCTGTATCAGAACGCTATGGAAAAAGTAGCGGGCGCGGCGGCACAAACGGGGCCAGTCAATTTAAGTATTAACCTTTACAATCAGCGCAACAAAGTATCAGCGGCAGTTGAGACGGCTGTTAAAAACCACGTTACGGGCTATCAGGATGCCCGCAAATTAGCCCGTGAGCTTTACGAAGGTTATGACGCAGAGGGCGGCGAATTACTGCAAATAAAAAAAACAAACCAGAAATTGCCAAAATATATGCGCGAAGCGGTTTTAGATACTGGTGACACCGGCGCAGTAAAAAGGGCGTTTGCTAAACTGCAAGCCAGAGGATTAAAAACTCAGGCGCTCAATGCGGCATATAGCGAAGTGCTAGCGGCGCTTGATAATTTGGAGTCGGGTGCTGGCGCTGAATTGCTAAATAAACGGCTTGAAGTTGCGTTTTACGAAAAAGGCAGGTTTTACGCCAACCGCGTTGCGCAAACAGAATTACACAGAAGCTATGGATTAACAGAAGCCGCTAATTTATTAGCCGATGACGATGTGCAATATGTGCAAATTAACCGCGTAGGCAATTCAACCCACTCATGTATCTGCGATCAAATAACCGATCAAGATTTGTACGGAGTTGGCAAAGGTGTTTACCCTGTACGAAAAGCTCCAGTGCCCCCATATCACCCGTTCTGTCGTTGCATTATGTCGCCACGGGTAGATTTGTTTGGCAAGCTGACAACAAAAGAATTAGAAAACGAAGCACTTATTGCGGCTAATTTAAAAACCGACCCAGTTTATGCAATCAAGACGATAGGTGATTTAAACCTTTAGTGATAACATCCAAACTTTTAAACAGGCGAGAGGCCAAATTATGGAAATTGACAACCTTAAAGAGCAAATCCCAGAAGAAACTTTTGAGCAATTATCGCAATACGTTAATGATTTAGTCGGGCAACGTGATCAAGCCCGAAACGAATCAATAAACGGCAGGCGGCAAATGAAAGAAGAATTGGCCGCTTTGCGTAATTCGCAAACTTCTTTAATGGAAAAACTCGGGGTTGAATCACTCGACGATTTAGAAACTTTGCCAGATGCGAAAGGTTTAGCAGAGGCACAGGCTCAATATGATGTTAAAATAAAGCGCTTAGAAAGAAACAACGCTGAACTGATGGAACAGTTGGGGTTGGTAGAGCAACGATATAAACAAAGTCGGCAAAAGTCTGCGATCCAGACTGCGCTAGGTGACTATGATTTTATCGCTAAGGATTTGGTTGAATCACATCTCAGTCAAAATTTAGTTTGGGAAGAAGACGAACTGCTCTACAAAACTGACGATGGGAAATTGCTACCGTTGTCAGATGGTGTGGCGGGCATGGCCAAAAGCCGACCCGAGCTATTGAAGTCAACCGGCGCGAGAGGCGCGGGCGTTAGATCCACACAGGCGAGAGGCGATGGTGGTGAAAAAATTATGACGCGAGCGGAATTTGAAGCACTAACCCCACAACAGCGGGTTGACGTTTCCAAAGCTGGCGTAAAAGTTACTTAATTTTTTTGAGGTGAAAAATCATGGCTAATACCCTGACTGACCTTTATCCCGACCTCTACGCAGGTTTGGATGTTGTATCACGCGAGCTTGTTGGAATGATCCCAGCTGTAACGCTCGACCCCGATGTAAGCCGCGCCGCTGTAGGCCAAACCGTGCGTTCATACGTTACGCCCGCCGCGTCTGCAACAGACATCACTCCAGCGGTTACGCCGCCCGATGATGGTGACCAGAACATCGGAAACGAAACAATCCAAATTACCAAGTCACGCCGTGTGCCTATTCGCTGGAATGGCGAAGAAGAGCGCGGTGTTGGTCTTGGCGTTGCCACTATTCGCCAACAGCAAATCCAACAGGCTTTCCGCACTCTGGTAAACGAAATCGAAGCTGACCTTGCTGGCTTGCACGTTAACGCTTCACGCGCTTACGGAACTGCTGGCACTACGCCTTTCGGTTCATCTGGCGATTACACTGACGCATCATTTGTTCGCAAGATTCTTGCTGACAACGGCGCGCCTTTGACTGATCAGCACATGATTATCGACACTGCCGCCGGTGCTAACCTGCGCGGTAAGCAATCAAGCGTTGACCAAGCTGGCGGTGACTCTATGTTGCGTCAAGGCGTTTTGCTTGATCTTAACGGTATGATGATCCGCGAATCTGCGCAGATTAACTACTTCACTGCTGGTGACGCCGCTTCAGCAACAACCGACACATCTGGCTATGCTGTAGGCGCTAAGGTTATCACTTTGGCTTCTGCCGGTACTGGCGAAATCAAAGCCGGTGACGTTGTTACTTTTGCGGGCGATTCCAGCAATTACGTTGTGGCTTCTGGTGATGCTGACGTTTCTGGCGGCGGTTCTATCACTCTTGCGGCTAACGGCTTGCGTCAAGCAATTCCTGCGTCTGCGACTGCTATCACTGTAGTCGGCACTTCAACTCGCAACATGGCTTTCAGCCGTAACGCGATTGTGCTTGCTCAGCGTCTGCCCGCTTTACCTGCAAACGGCGATGCCGCTGTAGACCGCGCCACGATTACCGACCCGCGCTCTGGCCTGAGCTTTGAAATTGCTCAGTATGCACAATACCGTCAAATGCAGTGGGAAATCTCTGCCGCATGGGGCGTGAAAATGCTGAAGCCAGAACACGCCGCTGTCCTGTTGGGTTAATCGTTATGGGGACTATTCGCGTCAAGCCAAGCCATCCGTCACAGGGCGAGTATGTGATTATTGAAGAATCAGATTTTGATTCTAAAATACATGAAAAACTGGGCGAAACGTCAAAGCGGCGAGGACGTCCCCCGAAAAAATTAAAGGAGCAAGCAAATGGCAACAGCTGAAAATGCCAAGCTCGATTACGAAGCTGGGCAAAACTCTGTAGCGGTAACGGCGCTTACCGATTCAGGCGATGCTACAACCTTTGAATCCGCAAATGATTTGTGGAGTCAGCGTGCTGGTTACGATGCAACCGTTTTGCCGAATGGGGTCAACTCAGGCGGCGCAATGACAGCATCAACTACCGACGACACGGTTAATGTAGCGGCGCTTTCTGTAAACTTAAATGGAGTGGTCACTTCAGTGTCGGCTGGTAGCGTTGCAGTTAGCCGCCCGCTTTCTGATGTTGCCCGCGTTATCTCAATTATTGTTGATAACACAGGCACTTTGGACGAAGTTACTGGCACTAGCGGCTCGGGTTCTACTTTTAGCGAAACCCGTGGCGCGGCTGGTGGTCCACCGTTAATTCCCGTTGATGCAATTGAAGTAGGTCAGGTTCGAGTAACAAGCTCAAGCGCCGCCGCAATTGAATCATCGGAAATTTTCCAAGTGGTAGACCAGCATCAAGAGCGTTCAGACTTTCCGATTTACACCGTAAATTATTACGGCGGGTCGGTTACGTTTAACCAAGCGCTCAAAACTATCCACACCGGCAACGTAGCAAAAAAGGTTTACGCTTCTTATGCGTCACCCATTTTTGCGGAAGTGTCGTTGGTGTCGGATTTTGTGCCAGCGGAAACCACGCACACCACGGCGTCAACGCAGGTTTATAACTCCACACTTGGCTCGACCAGTTCAACGCTTAACCAAGGTAGCTTTACGGCTTATTTGGAAAGCGGTGTTACTGATCCAATGGTCACGCTTAAAAATGAAACTCTTTGGTTCCGTTTTTACCCTGACCGTTACAAAGTGGATTACATCCTGACGCAAGGCAAGTTAGGCGTAAGCCGAACATTCCCCGCCGGTGACAACATAAGCGCGAGCTGTACTATTTCAGCGTCTGAAGCGGCAATCGAAGTTGCTGGCTGATAGCTTTATGTCTGCCTCATTCTGCCATCGGGAATCCTCGGTGGCAGTTGAGGCGCTTTCTGAATTTTTCGAAGGCAAAGCACAATGGAAGGTTCGCGGTTTAACGACTGCCGAGCTTTTGAAATGCAATGCCGCCGCTGAAAAGCAAAAAAGCTTAATTAGCGCAGTCGAAGCCGTAGCGGGTTCAGTTGGTAAAGACAAAATTGCGGCTACGCAAAAATTACTTGGATTAGATGGCACAATAGACGCTGACATGGCAAAGCGTTTGGAAATGCTGGTTTGCGGTTCAGTTGATCCAGAAATAACTTTGGACGTTGCGGTAAAGCTGGGTGAGTATTTCCCAGTTGAGTTTATGCAACTGACCAATGAAATTATGAAGCTTACTAGCGATGGCGCTGATACGGTAAAGCAAAAGCCCTCTGGCAAGACCCAGAAATAAGGAACGCGCTTTATTTGTTAGGCCAGCGCAACGGTTATCTGTTTGAGGTTAGGCCAGACGTTTTCCCAGAGGGCAGATTAACCGGAACAGAAATGTTGTTGTGGAGTTTTTACTACAAGGAACGCAACAGTGGCTGATATCCAACGTGTAGTTGAAATTCTATTTAACGCGACTGATAACACCAGCGCGGCTATTGGTAGCATCAATTCAAGCCTTAATACGCTTGAGCAATCGTTTTCCCCGTTTACCGATGTACAAAGCACTTTAATAGACGTTGAGAAAAAGATTCTTGGCGTTTCCGTTGCTTTGGCTGGGCTTGCTATTTTTGAGGCTGGCAAGTTTAACGAGTCTATTGCCGAAATCGGCACCTTGTTTAACGCTTCAGGCAAAGAAGTAGACAAGCTAAAAAGCCAAGTCTTAGATTTTGCTTCTACTTCTAGTTCATCAATAGGCGATGCTACAGGCGCGCTTTACAACTACATATCTGCAACCGGCGACACGGTCAACGGCGTAGAAGCGTTATCGAAAATTGAACGCCTAGCAATCGCTGGAAAAGCCGACCTAAACACAGCAACTTCTGCCGTCACAACAGTTTTAAACGCCTACGGTTTAAAAATAAGCGATTTGTCAGATGTTCAAGACGTCTTTTTCACCACCGTACAGAACGGCACAACCACGTTGCCGGAACTTGGCAGAAACATTGGTCAAATTGCGGCGGTAGCGGCGGCGGCGGGCGTAAACTTTGACGTTGTCGGCTCGTCAATGGCCGCTCTGACAGGTTCTATTGGTAACACCAACATTGCCACAACCCAATTTAAAGCGTTGCTCACAGAGCTATCCAAGCCGTCTGACGAGCTACGCGCCGCGCTTGGCCCGCTGGCTGATGAAGCTGGGCGATTACCCGAAAAGCTAGAGCTGATCCAAAAAGCCACGGGCGGCACTCAAGTAGAAATGAACAAATTGTTCGGCTCTACTGAAGCCAGCAGTGCGGCGCTCATTCTTGCCAATGATTCTGCAAGCGTATTTAACAACACGCTTTTGGCAATGGAAGATCGAGCAGGTGCTACACAGCGCGCCTACGAGGAAATGGAAAAGCAATTTGGCGCAGTCAATACCCGCCTTCTCAATTCCGTTAGAACAACGTTAATCAGCGCTGGCGATAACCTGATTGACGGTTACGGCGAAATAGCAATTTCGCTTTCAAACATTTTTAGCGCGCTCAGGCCGGAAATTGAGCAAGGCGCTTTTGACCCAATTTTCAATTTCCTAAATCAAAAAGCTGGGGAAATATCAGGAACTTTTGACGGCATTGCTCAGGCTTTGCCAGAAGCGTTAGCAAATGTTGATTTCACTCGACTAACTGAATCATTCCGCTCATTGTTTGATGCGGTTGAAGATTTGTTTGGCGCTTTGTTTGGTGATGTAGACCTAACCAGCGCCGAAGGGCTAACTGATGCGGTGCAAGGTATCATTGATGCCGTTGCTTTGCTCAATGAAATTGTAGCGGGCATTGCCGAACAATGGCGACCTTGGTTCGAAGTGCTCGGCGACTTAATTCAAGACAACAGCGAAGCGGATAAATCCTTCGGACAGCTTTACGGAACAATAATTGCGGGCGGTTCCCAAATAAGCCAAGCGGCTGGCGCTTTAGGTAGTCTGACCGGAATACTGGAAGGCTTGGCAATTGTAGGCGGTGCGCAAGTAGCAATTGAGGGCTTGGTTAAGCTCGGCGCAACAATGAAAGCCACGGCGGCTTCTGGTGCCACGTTAGCGCTAGCAATAGGGCCACAGGGTTTTGTGCTTGCAGGTTTGGCGGCGCTTTCTTTTCTTGTTGAGTTCGAAGAAGTTGGCAAGCAATTAGGAAGCGCTACTTATGACGGGTGTCAGTCATTAAAAGCGTGGGCCAAATCGTTTTTTGAAGCGGGTGAGGCAACAGAAGAAGTTGCTACCGAAACCGGAAAAGCAAAAGACGAAGTAAAAGCGCTAGCCGAAGAATCTAAAGAATTAGCCACAGCATCGAAAGAAGTTGTTGATGCAAAAATGGCTGATCAAATAAAAGAGATTAATAAAGCCGCAAGTGCATTTGGCGCGGCTGAATGGGCCGCTGAAAGCCGTAAAGAAATAAAGAAATACAACGCCGAGCTAGTTGCCGCTCGCAGAGAGCTTGGCCGGTATGAAGACATTAACGGCGATATCATTCCCCTAATCCAAAGAAGTATTGGCGTTTGGGGGGAAGCCAAAGATGCGCTTGGCGAAAACGATGCACTTACAAAAGTATTTAACCAAACGCTTATTGACCAAATCGATCAGGCACGGCTTGCAGGAGAAATAACATTACAGCAAGCTGACGCTTATTACGAAGCGGCAGGCTCAGGCAAGCGCTACGCCAATCAAACAAAAACAATAATCGACAAAACCAAAGATTTAACCAAACAGCAATTAGATTTAGAAAGCGCTTCAGAAAAAGCCCGCCTAAAACTGCTCGAAATCGCGTCTGATGAACGCATAGCGAAATTTGAAGCAACTTTTGAATTTAAAACGGCGCAAGTAGAAGCAGAAGCTCAAAAAGTCGAGGCGGCGTTTGAAACAATTGGCACTGCGATTGAAAGCAGTGGCAAAGCGCTTACTGATTTTTACGGAATTTTAGGCAGTGGAAATTTATCAAGACTGCAAGAGCTAGACCTTGAATCGACAATACGGAAAGAAGAAGAAAGGCGGCAACAAGCGTTTGACGCAGAACAGGCGTTAATCGAAGCGCAAATTGAAAACATACGATTGCGAAACGAACAGCTAGAAGAAGGCAATGCACTAATTGAAGTGGACGGCGCTGGTTTACAGCCGCATTTAGAAGCGTTCATGTTTGAAATTTTGGAAGCCATACAGGTAAGAGTCAATCAAGAGGGTTACGACACCCTAATCGGAGCGTAAAATGAACTTTATCATTTCATCAATAGAATTTAGTGCCGCCGGTTCGGTTTTGATTGAAGCTGACCCGCGCCGCACTAGAGTCGGCAGTGTAACCCGTAGAAATAACAGGGTTGCAACGCTGGACGGTGGGGTTGCTGTTAACGACTTTGGTTTTAGCGAAGGCGACCGCAGTGTAAAAATTTCTTTTAACCCAGAGGACTACGAAACCAGTATCAAAATTGCTGGTATTGTAAAAAACAGCACCAAAATAAATATCAGTTATGAAGACGGAATGTTTGAAGCAATTGTGCGCTCATACATTTACGACCCAAATGGCAGTACCCTTTTAATTGATATTTTGAGCAAGCTCGCATGACAAGCATTTATGCCGCCGCTACTAAAAACGCTTTAAGCACAGCGGCGCTAACAGATTTGACCAGCGAAGGCACTAGCGGTTGCAAGGTTGTTATTTATGACGCTGATGACGTTGTGCTTGCTGAGGTTGCTTTAAGTGACCCCGCTGGAACTGTGACAAGTAACCGACTCCAAATAAACGTGGCCGGTAATTCAATAGCGGTTGCTACAGGTACAGCGAGTTATGTGCGCATCAACAAAACGACCGGAACAGAATTTGCTCGGCTGAATTGCGCCCAAGGTTCGGCGGCAGTAGCCAACAAATTTATAATGGGCAGTCTTGAAGTGTTGACGGGTGCCGTTATTGCGGTAAGCACTTTTTTTATCGGAGACGCTTAAATGGCTAACTCGCTAGAATTATTTATTTTTTCAAACAGTCAAGAATTTGAATTGAGCAGTAGTTGTTTGGCTACGGACACAACGCTAAACATCGTGAGCCGTGACCCGCTGTATTACAACATGGATTGGGAACAACCTTATTTTGCGCCAAACGGCCAAGGTTATTACACGGTTATTGCAACGATTGATGACGGAACAAATATAGAAATCGTCAAAATAACCGCCGCCACATCTACCACCCTAACAGTTGAGCGAAGTTACAGTTACGAAAAAGCATCAAATACAGCATACGCTTTTGCGGCGGGCACAAAAATACAAACCCGCTTGACGTCTAAAGCCCTTAATACGTTTTTGCAAAACCAATATTTTTATACAGATATTTATTCAACGATTACTGGGCTGGACAGTTTTTGCGAGACGCCGCACGGCAACAACGTCACAGCGGTTGATGGTGATGTGCAAGGCCAAAACGGTGTTGCGTTACGCGCAACTATGAAAACAAACGGCGTTTCTATTATGGGAACGCAAGCCGCCGAGGGCCAAATAACGATTGGAAGCCAAACAAGCAACGGCCAAAACATGATTGCTATTGGCAGGGCTACTACTTCAACAGCTGACAACCTAGACTGTATTTCAATAGGCCATAATCAGGTTCTATCTTACAGCACCAATAACATTACTATTGGCGATACAGTTACCGCCGCAACTGAAAACTCAGTCTTAATTGGTTGCAATACGATTGAAGATGGCGATGCGTGGGGCAGTAGCGTTTTAATTGGTGAATCAGTTTCTGCCACAGGCGGCAACGGCGACCAAGCAATTGTAGGCGCTTACAGCACAGCAAACGCCGGTTATGGTAACTCTGGGATTGGTGCGTACAATAATTTTTTGGGCGATGGGGGCGCGGCTTGCGGTGCGGCTACTCACACTGGCTCTTATGGGTTGACGTTAGGCAGTGACAATAACACCGCATTATCAACGGGAGCGGCCCCGATCACAGCTATTGGCACACCCGCATATATTCCGCATTCGACTTCTATGCGAAGCCATCAAATAGCCCAAATAAAAGACCGCAGTTATTCTACAATTGCAAGTCAATCGGGCGCTTTGCATTCTGTTCATTCCGCACCATTGATGCTCGGTGACGACTTAGACGCGGCAGACACCATAACAAACGGCACGGCCTATAAATTAGGCGATGTGCGCAAGCTCAGTGGTTATAACTGGTACTTAATACCTTGGCAAAGTTTAATAAGCGCAGGGCCGTATACATTCAACAGCGCTTACACGCCGTCAACGCCAGCGACTACCGAGCGTTTTCAAAATGATGGCACTCATACATATTGGTGGAAGTTAGACGCTGAAGCTCAAACAACGGCTAGCGTTACGATTGCGCCTGACAACGGTTTTTTAATTCCACAAAAAATTGGCATTGTTATCGACAACGTGCGAACGGGAACTGGATCAACAGAGGTTCAAGGTAGCTGGGCGTTAAAAGATTCAAACAGCGCAACAGTTGCGAGCGGAACAATGCCGCCGCTCACTGCCGTAGGCGTCCACATTTTTGACATTACATTGTCAGGTTCTAACTGCCAATATTTCGACAGCTTTACTTTTGAGGTTACTAAATCGCAAGAAACCCGAGCAATGGGCAGAGCGTTTATTATTGGCGCGCCAATCGTTCCGTTTAAATCAGTGTTCGTATGATTAACCAAGGGCTAATCAATCAAGGGCTAATTAACCAAAACGCTGTAGTAACGATACAAGCGTATGGTTTGGGGCTTTTGCCGTTTGCCGTAAACGGCTCTATTTTGAACGACCCTTCAGCGCTTGGATTGCAAACTGTTATCCGTTACGCGGCTGAGCTTGTAGCGGGCGGCGTAGCGACCGAAGTGCCAATTAGTAGCTGGCAAGCTACGTTACAGCTAGACCGGCAAAACTACGCGCAGATCGTCATTCCAGCGGCCACAGAGCATACAGCAGAAATCAACGCGGCAGAGTCATTTAGAATTTATAGCAGAGTCACAACAGGCAACAGCACAAGTGACTATTTGCTTTTGGATTGCGCTATAGATTCTTTGAGCGTTGCAACGTCGGCTAGGCGTGAAACGGCAACATTGCGCGGTTACTTTGCCCAAGATTATATAGACAATTCAGCATCACAGCAGTTTGAGCGAAAGCTAACCGGCATTCGCACAATCACCAGCCAAAACGGAACCACAACCGTTAGATGCGCGGTTGATTTTTTGCTGATGCCAAACCAGCTTGCAAGCTACCAAAGCACCAACCTGACTGTTTCATACATCAATTATTTTGTCAGCGTGACAGACGCCTACATGGACGTCGGTAACAGGCCATGATTAAACAGGCGGGCGGCATTGTTGAATGGGCAGATAACGAAAAGCAAACGCTTTTTGTGCGCGTTGATAACGGCGTCGCAATTAAAGCGGCGCGAATTGCGGTTATCGAAGCAAACATTACAAAAGGCGTTAATGAATACAAAGAACTTGAGCAGTTAGTTTTTGAAAAATCTTTTGAGCTTAGAATCGCAACGTCAGACCTTAATGACGCGTTGCGGGCGTTTAACCAAAATCAGAGTTTAATTGCTGAATTAGATAATGAAGTGAAGCGCCTTCAATCAGAGCTGGCTGTTTTAACTCAGCAAAAAAACGCCAAACAGTTAGAAATAAAAAGCCTACGTTTAAAGCGCGACATTTACAGCAACGTAAACGTCGAAAATTATTACAACGTATTTTGTATGCACTACAAAGACTTGGAAACAGAAATTCAATCTGGCGATCAAATTGCGCTTGTTGCAATAAATAACGAGACCGGCCACATTTGCACAACCGCTGAATCAGTCGAAGGCGAAATTGAATGGGCTAAATGGGTGCCTTACATTTTGCAGGATTCAAAGGCGGCTTATTACAACGCGGCAATTTTGGCGGGGGTTCAAAAAGACCGGCCAATTTACAGAAAAGGTACCATTACAAACATTGACGCGGCTAACAACAGGGCAGACGTATTGCCCGATCAGGCGTTCAGCAGTGCGCAAAGCTTATTTGTAAATGACGACAATATTGATTGGACACAAATACCCGTTGAATACCCCGTTTGTGGTGCTGGCGCTTTTCAGGATGGCGACAAGGTAGTCGTCGAGCTAATAGAAAATGACTGGGCGAACGCAAAGGTGATTGGCTTTGCAGAAAACCCAAGGCCGTGCCCTGAGTTTTGGGCCGCAGTAGAAATACAAGCCGTTTACAGCTTTTTCGCACTGGCAGACCCGACTCCAATACCGGCTGAAGATAAGCGCCTATGCTACACAGTTTTTGTCGCGGCGACATTTGACAACCCAAAGCGTTTTACTGCGGCAGAATATGAAGCAGGTTTAACGCTAGAAGAAATAACGGAAGCTGAATATTCACCACCAACCAACACGCAAACTAATATCGTTATTTATTCAAACACGCTGTACAACAACCCGCCGCTAATACCGCCAGCGTCATTTACGGTTGACAGCGTTCATACGTTAACAAAAAACGTAGCATCGACACAAACAACGCTAAAAATTGACGGCGCAGTAGATTTGTACAATTCTCAAAGAATGGGAACGTCAAACAATTATGAGGCGACAACCGTTTTTTCCAGCGGCTCTTTTGCTAAAGATTATTTGACGACACAAATTTCCGATTATATTGACGAAAATGGAATTACATACAAGCCGACTGAATTTGGCGAGTTTTTTACTGCAACTCCAACAGCAACGTTTACATACCTAAACGGGCAACCGGCTCAAAGTGGTTCAGCTGTAGCCATACCTGTTGGCATCATGTTCGTTAAATACAACGCAGGACAAGCGTAATGGAAACTCGTTTTGATACCAGCCAACTAAATCTGCGCGAACTGTCAGACGATATTCGCAAAACCGTTATTCGCAAGTTATCGCAAGTTGCTTATGACGAATCAAGAAAAGGCGGGGAAATACACGTTAAGACAGGCAAGCTACAGCGGGCGTTGTATAATAGGCAACGTGGTGAGGGCAGGGCAGTTGGTATTGATCCGGTTCGGGCTTTTTATGGAATTTTTGTGTTGCTTGGTACGCGGCCCCACAAAATTTTTCCAAAAGACAAAAAGGTTTTGCGTTGGCCCAAAGATGGAAAATTTATTTTTGCGAAATCTGTAAATCATTCCGGATACCGTGGCGACAATTATTTATTTAGAGGCGGTGACGAAGCCATAAAGCAATTTAGAAGCATCGTTGAGGAAGCAACCAAAGAGGTGGACAATGCCAACACTTAATTACACCGATGCGTATTTGTCAGATTTTGTAACAGACGATTACGAAAACCGCGCCATTGAACACGTTGAAAGTTTAGGTACGTTTTCCACTAGCTGGAAAAACAAGCTAGTTGTCGCCCGCGTCTATTACATCGTTTGCGTGGAAAGCCAAGCTGACCCAGACGATCTATTTAGCGCCAAGCTGAAAACCTACAGCAAGGAATTTGACATCCTGCTTACCCAAGCGCGTATCGCCGCGCAAGACGCTAGCACTGACGACATAATTGAAGGGCCAATCTTTAACATTCCCTTGGAGCGCGCCTAATGATTCAAACGCTAGAAGCATTGCGCGATTCGCTGGCAACTATTAGCGAAGTGGCGTCTTGCAAAATTGGTTTGGAACAAAACATTAGTAGCAAAAGCTACCCGCTTATCCGTCTAGTCCCCCAGCGCATAATTTTGGGCTTGCCTTACAACAACCGAACTAGCGAGACGTTCATTTATTTTGGCGTAAAAAAAGCTGAAGCTAAAGAAGGATTAGAGGCGGTATATAAAGATTTGTTCGCGCTTGAAGCTAGCATTATGACAAAAGTGAAGGCGGCGGGGCATAAGGTAGTAGAAACGCTATTTGATGAAGACGAAGTTGCGGGCCAGTACAAAATTGGCGCAATGCGCGTTGACATCATCGGAGATTCGTAATGGAAAAAGCAGTTAGAAATGTCCACGGCAAAGGCATTCAAAAATTCAAATTCATTAGTCACGCGTTAAACGGAACTGGCGGGTTCAGTCCTCACGTTAGTTACGACTCGTTAGGTAGGCCGATTGATACGACGCTAAGTTATTTAGTGCGCTATAGCCGTGAATCAGACGAAAAATATGCGCGCCGCTGTGACGTTGCTTTTTACACTGCTCCTTTAGCGCAAGCGGTTGCCCGTTTTGATGGTTATTTGTCATCCAAGAAAGTAGTGCGCACATTGCCGCATGAGCTTTACGAAGTGATGGCAAAAGATATTGACGGCAAAGGAAATTCGTTAGAAGTGTTTATGTCGAGCTTGACGCGCAACGCTAAGGCGCGAGGCTCGATGCTGTTGTTAGTTGATATGCCAAAACAAATGACAGAAACGCAAGGCCAGCAAATTGAACAGCGTGTAGCGCCTTTTTGGACAGCTATTTTTCCTGAAAACATTGTCGAGTTTGAAATAAGCGATAACGGAAAATTCGAATACGTTAAATTCAGCGGTACTTACGTTCACGAAACCGGCGAACATCAATCATGCGAATGGTATTTTGACGAAGAAATTTGGTCGGCTTTAGACGGCGAAAAATTGATTGATGGCGCTGAACACGGGCTGGCAGAATGCCCTGTTTTAATTTTCACCGAGCACGGTGACTTCCCTTGCTTTGGACCATTCAGCCACATTGCCGATTTATCACGCCGGTTATACAACCTTGAAAGCGAACTTGATGAAATTCTAAGGGCGCAGACGTTTAGCTTGCTTACCTTGCAAGCGCCAGAAAACAGCACCACGCAAGAGAAGCTAGAAGCGGCACGAATAGCTGGCGAAACAATTGGTGCGTCCAATCTTATGGTTCACAGCGGCCAACAACCGGCTTTTATTGCGCCACCCGATGGTCCCGCCCGCATTTACTTAGACCGTATTCAAGCTGTAAAAAATCAAATTGAAGACATGGCGTTAAGCGTTGACACAATCAACCAGCAAGAATCTGGTTTTGCTATGCAGATGCGTTTTCAAGCAATCAACGCAGAACTAGCAACATTTAGCATGAGCCTTGAAGATTTAGAACGCCGCGCTTGGGATATGAGCGCTAAATGGTTGATGCTCAGTGTGGTTCCAGAAATAGAATATCCGCGTGACTTTAACATGGCTGATGTTCAAACCGAGCTTGAAATTTATCAGACAATGCAAGCCGCCGGTATGCCCGACCCAGTGTTACTTCAGCAACAGCGTAAAATTGTTGCCACGCAATTTGGCGGCTTAGACCAAGACGCATTTTCTGAGCTAGAAGATTCGTTTGCAGAGCAAGTGCAAGAACAATACGAACCCGTTGAGCCGGTAGAAATCGTTGACGGCAATTCTGATCTTAGATCAGCCGTTGTGCGGTACTTAAACAATGGATGAGGAAGAAATCCTTGCGCTAGTTGCCCTTGCAGTAGGCGCAGACAAAAAAGCGACAGACGCGCTCGCTAAGGTTCCCGAAAAAGGCGACCAAGGTGAGCGCGGGCCAAAAGGCGACAAAGGCGTCAAGGGC
>WLWF01001625.1_pt1 | contig 17879 bp, 30 predicted proteins | sample 6718331 | NCBI WGS metagenome assembly WLWF01 (sample SAMN12718692, study PRJNA515312) | sponge metagenome | isolation source: marine sponge | host: Mycale hentscheli | place: New Zealand: South Island, Marlborough, Capsize Point | collected 2003-05-01
CTTCTCTACCATACTGAAGTCTTTGAGTTAATGTCTTGAGGCTAATAAAGTTGTTTGTAGTACCAGCAGCACCATAAGTCCCTGTTAATGTAGGAGGTATGCCTAAACCAGCATAAACATTATTAAGATGAGGAGTATATTTAGCTTCACCTAAAAACTGATGAACATTAGTATTAGATTCTACTAATTCAATATCTGGACCCCAAACAATATCCATTGTTCCTCCACCCACATTGTTTTGTAGGATAGAAGCAAGTTTAGAAGCTGCTGCCTTAGTAGGAGCAATCTTATGTTCTAAATTACCTAGCTTAAAAATTCTGATATTAGCAATAGCTCCATCTAAAGCTGCCATATCTGCTAGTTTAAGTTTTTCTAAAACAGTAATATCATCCATGATAGAAAAAATCATAGGATATGCCCAAGTTTGCCAATCGTCTTTTTTATAATGATGAACAATTAATTTATCTGGATCTAAGAAATAAGGCTTTTTAGTTTTTGCTGCTTCAACAACTTCGGGAGGAAGCTTGCTCACCATGAACTTTTCAGCGTCATTTTTGGGAGAATTAATCAGCTTTCTCAGGTGAGCAGGTAGCTTCAACCCATAAGCCTTTTTACCACCCACAAAAGAAGCTAACGGCCCTGCTGCAATTTCAATATATACAGGATCTATGAAAGTATATTTCCAAGGAATTTCTTTAGTACCTAAAGTTAATACTTCTTTTTTAATGTCCTGGTCTGTGAAATCAGCAGCACTTGCCTTGTACATATCTTTTAAAGACTTATTAGATAATTTAGCTGTTTGTCTGGTCATAACCAGATTTCCACTTCGATATAAATTATTTAAAAATCTTTCACTACGATCTCTACCATTGCACTTTAGAAACCAGTTTCTGTAAAATCTTTCTATTCTTTTATTAGGATGAACCACAGTAATCCCTTGACTAGCAAAATCCCCCATAAGGTCAATAACATTTTTTACCAATCCAACCCTTTGATAAATATCATCAGCACGGCGTAATATTCCTTTTATATAATCCGGAACTGCTTCTTGTGGCCTAAAATAATCGTAGTCAGATCTACTAAGGCCAGGCTTGCTAGAAATATTAGGCAATACATTCGAAAAGTCAGTTCTGTGACTGACTCTACCTGTATTTGCCTTGGCATGCTGAATACCAGAGTATTCCTCTAAAGAACCAGCAGAAGCATTTAGTGCAGCTTTTTTGCTGTTGTCATCATCTCCCCAAAAAACATATGCTTCTTGAGGATCGTTAGTAGCATTTTGAATCTTGTCTTTATTATTTTCGTTCATAATTTTTGTAATAGTATTGCAATAGTATTGTTTCTTTTAGATACACCTTATTTATTTATTCCGATATAAATATCGTCATTTGCCCCACCAGTAAACCATTCTGGACCTTTGTACATTTCAGAGTCTTTAGGCTTGACAATATCTCTAGTTGATCCTCCTATAACATTATATTCTACATCAGCTAATCGTAAATCTATTTGTCTTGCTATCATATTAGATATAAGTAAAGAACTATATCTATCTTTTCTTAATTTACCCTTTTTACCATGTGGACCCTTTGTATCAGGAGTATCCCACTTATCTCTTGCATAAGCACCAGAACTAGTTTGACTCATGACAATAGTTGTAAGCTCATTTTTTAATTCTTCTATCTCTACAATGCATTCGCTTAAACTATCATATAAAGGATTAAGATCTGCTTCTAGAATACTTTTACCTTCTGATTCTAATGCTAAGCCTATGCTCAACGAATCGAACATTGGAAATATTAGCTTCTTATCTTCGAAGTCTTTTCTTAAACCATGATTAGATTGAGAAACCCAATCTGCTTTAGCAAATTGAACTAATTCTAAAATATGCAATCCTACTTGATTATCTGTAGGTTTAGCTTTATCATAATCAATAACTGGCCAAATTAATTGCTCACCTTCTTGTAAATTTTTAGGATCATGTAACGCCTCTTCAATAGCAACCCCTCCACCTTGTGCATCTACTCCAATCGTTATAAAGTTGAAAGTCTTCATAAGATTACGAATCTTTCTAGCACAGAAGCTATAAAAATCATGGTCTTCTACTAATCCTGTTTTTTGTCTGTCTCTAAAGTTTCCTCTATTAGTAGTCCAACAATAAACCATTCTTCTGTGATCGCCATTTAGTTCTATTATCGTAATACTGAAATTATCTTTTTCTGATGCTGGGTCAACACCCATAATGTATTTCTTATTAGGATCCCCTTTAACAACGGGGTCAAAAGAAATAGTTCCTTCTTTTCCTACTATTGGATTTTTCTCAGAACATGTACATGATTCAATTAGACTTCTTTTAAAGAAGCCCTCGCTATCACTTGTAAAGCATGCAGCATATTCCATTTGATAGATACCACTATGTATAGTAGCTTTCGCTCGTGCAACTTGTTTATCATCCATGAATCCTTTAGGAATAAGTTCATAAGGTATTCTAATGACACTATAATCTTTCCAATTAAAGTTTTCTGGAACAGGTCCACCGAAAATTTCTTCTAATATTTCAGGATCTCCTTGACTCTCTATAATCTTTTTGTATCTTCTCCAATACTGAGCAAAGTGCTTAAAACTATAATCCGCAGTTCCGCTAATAATTGCCTGATTGCTTTTCTTTACCATTAAACTATTCATCTCTGGAGTCCACACACCAGCTTCTTGCATAGCTTTCTTTCTAGCCTCTGCTTTAACATTTTGAATAGGACTAGCACTAACAGCAGCAAAACCAGAAACAACAGTTTCATAAATGTCTGGACTAATAGATGCAAATTCGTCAGCAATAATGATATGTGCCCTGAGACCTCTAATTTTGTCTCCTGTGCCTAGTGGAATAGCAATTGCCCAACTATCCCCTAGTCTCATAGTACAACGATCTACGTCCCTTCTAGGCCCATCACTAGCCCCGTTAAAAATACTTCTTAATATGTCACTGTTCCTCCAGAGGGTTTCCATATATTCAAATATGATTTTACTCTGTCTAAAAGCACTACCTACAATAACAATTTTACTTCCTGGAACAAACATGCATTTCAACATAGCATACATAGCTAACATAAAAGATTTACCAAAACCACGACTTGCAATAAACATAGGAAAAGGACGATTCCAAAATTCTTGGAGAATAGCCACTTGAATAGGATGTAATTCTATATTGAAAATATTTTTAACTGTGAACCCGAAATACTTCGGGTCCATCATTATTTTTAATAAATGTGCATCAGGATTTTCTATATCATATCTGCTTCGACCAATCATAAGATTACGGTCGATTTTAATTTTGTTTACATCACCTAAGCCCAGCCAGGCTTCATCAAATGTCTTTTGTTGTATATTGCTCATTTACTCGTTTCATAATTGATATTGCTAAATTTCTTGCATTTTCTCGATTACCACAGAAATGAGTATGTATATCATATACTGTGTTTATTTCGGTTATATATTTTAGCAGATAAAGAGGTGAGATACGAAGGTTTTTCCATAATTTTTGAGGGATTCCACTATTACGGGGAAAGTTTAATATATCGTTTAGATCAAATTCAAATATAATATGTCTATGGGGATATTTTGTCATACGGTTTAAAACGTCTTTAAATCTTTTTTCTGTTATATTGTTAGAAATTTCACTTACGCTACTTTTACGTTCTATGCATAGCACGTTCTCTAATCCTACAATACTATAGTCACCAGTATCTAGCTTTGCTGTTGCTGTGTTATAATTTTTAAAGTCCCACGGTTTTTGTTCGCGGGTATCTACGATAATATCAAAGTATTTACTTTTCATGATCTTTACGACTACGTTCCGACATAGTTCTGGCTACAATGATTTGATAAAACATAGGAGCATAATTATCTTCTTGTCCACCAATAGATTTATGATGACGCTGGCATAGTGTTATACCGTTATTAGTATTAAATCTTAGTCCAGGATAGTCTGCCCATCTTTTAATATGATGAGCATTTATACGATGTTTAGATTTACAACCGGGCCATTGACATTGAAATTCATCTCTAGAATAAATAGCTAGTCTCCATAGTTTATAATTTTCATCAACAGATCTATTGTTATGTCTAATCGGTTTCATTTTGTAAACTTTCTGGTGTCAGGAAAGGAGAGTCTGCAGATTTGTCTTGATAAACATGAGTTTCTTCTAAATGGGCTAAATGTTTTTCTACACTCATAGAAAGTATCTCCATTTGTCTGCCTTCTGCTTCTCGTATTTTATCATCTTCTAACATTCGTATCAAACCTGTCCAGCTACTTTTACCATCTTCGATTCTTTTGATTCTTTGTTCTCTGGTGGCTTTAAGGTCTTTAGAGATTTTTTGTTGTTCAGACAATAACTTTGTATATTCGTTTGTATAGCTGGTTATGCTGTTGCGGGCAAATGATAGTTGGGTTTCTAAATTAGAAAGATAAGGAATATCACGATCTTCTTCTTGTTTTAAATATTCTTTGTCAACCATTGTTTGAATACGTTCAGTATCAGCAATATGTCTCTTTCGTTCTTTCATACTACGATTAATAAGAATGTCTATTGTAATGAATTGTTTGATTTGCATTTCTTCAGCAGGAAGTACGTCTTCTCTGAATTGTTTAATAAGATTAATCCAGGTATCTTCAAAATATTGTAATTCTCCTGTATGTTCATCAAATTGACGTTGTATCTCCGACCAGAATGTTTTTTTGTGCAATTTATGTCTTAAATAAGTAGTGTCTTCATCTAGTTCGTCAGGTACTAATAAATTATTTTGTTCTATGTATCTTTCGATAGGAGGTAGGTGACGATTAAGTTCTTGTGCTATTTCTTCCTTAGACAATTTGTTAAAATGGTCTTTAATAAATTTTTGCTCTACTAAGCTTAGCTGTCCTCTTTTTTTACTCATTGTTAGCTAATATCTCTTTTATGGTTTGCAGGAGAAGATTGTTAAACTTTTTAGGTATCTTTTGTCCATAAAGTAACATAAGATAATATTTTCTTAAAGATACTTTTACGTGTGGATCTATTTGTTTTAAAATTTCTTGGTTTTGTATACTAATGTCAAAATCTAATGATGGGCTTTTAATATGCTCAGCATGTTCTGTGTGGGAAATTTGCATCAGGTTTTTTTTGTTATTATTTTTTACATACCAAGTGTTATATAGCTCGCAATTTGTTTTACAGTTAAATTGTTTACACTGGCTAGTGCTAAAAGCGTATTCTTTGTCATAGTGTTCGCAAGTATAACAAGGTCTATCGGGTCTTTGATATTTGTCCCGTTTAAAATTAAAAAGACGATTACGAATGTGGGTCCATAGAAAGTTTTCTAATGGTTTAGAGGGGTCATAGTTTTCTAATCCTTGTAAAGCAAATATATATGCTTGTTGTTTCATGTCGTCTATTTCATGATAGCCAAATCTAAATTTATGTAATAATTTGTAACAAATTCTATCTATAGTTTCAAGAAAGTGTTTCTCAGTCACTTTGTTGAGAATCATTTTCTCTTTGGGTTTCTTTTTCTTCCGAATTTGTGGTTTCATGCAGTAATAGCTCCGCTATGCTTTTACCATCAGGTAAAGTTAGTTCTTCCTGTGAGGGCTGATTTTCTGGGTTTCCAGTTACTGTTAGCGATGATGCTGCAAAAATATGTTTCATAGTATACTCTGTAATAGGATTATAATAGTATTATAGTTAAGTTACACCAATCGTCAAGGTACAATAGTTATATGCACATTGGGGGCCATCTTTATGGTTTAGGTATTACTTTTATTTTATACTGACTCCATTGTGTTTATACCACCCCGCGAAAAAAACCCCCCGGAAAGGGGGTGCTAGGTAAACGAAAAAACCCCCCATAGGTGTGGGAACCCTTTTGAGGGGTGTTTTACGACAAAAATTGACTTTTTTATATCGGTATGGCATGCCGATTGCATGTAGCATACCCTGTGCCATACTGCAACAAAATATTTTATTGTTGTTTGGCATGAAACTATATTCGAAAATTCCCAAGATTATCCTTGCAATCTTAAAGTATCTACTGTAAAATGACGATATAACAAATAGAACACTTAACACTAAGGAAAAAAATTATGAGTAACAATAATCAAAACTTTGAAATCCATTACACTTCCGATTGCTGTGGAGCATATGTTCACTCGGATGCTGAAATCTGCCCTACTTGCTACGAACACTGTGAAGTGATCGAAGATAGAATTGACTACGAATCTTCGGAAGCTGTTCACTTTGAATCATCATTAGATTTTTATGGTGCGGGCTAAACTCCCGCTTGCAATTTGTCGATAATTATTTTAGACTCTAATCATCAGAACAATTTACCACGGGATCAAAAAAATGTTTACGGAGCAAGAATACCAAACGGTAATTGACGAGATCGAAACAAGCAGTAAACAAATTTATAGCGTGCAAAAAAATGCTTATAGCTATTACCTTCGACAATTAGAAAATGATAAACGCGGAGAAGCATCGGAAAAATTGGTTGCCAACCGTTTACGGTTTCACGGTTTGGACGCCCATCATATTGGCGGAAAAAATCCATTCGATATAGAAGTTAGAACATCAAGAAAAAATGTACGGGTAGAATGCAAGTCAGCAGTTTTACAGCCTAGTGACAAATATGTTTTTGAGGGTATCAAACTAAATTGTTTCGATGTTTTATATGTAGTCTTTATTCACCCTGTAGAGGGTGCGGTAGTCAAGAGTATCAACAAGCACGATCTGGAAATGTGGATTTTAGAGCGTAACATCAAGCCCACATCAGAACGCGGTTATAAAATTACTGTGCCCTCGACAATGCTTCACAAATACCTTACAATGGTTTCATGGGAAAAAGACGGACAGCTAAACTTTAACATAGGATAGAAAAATGAGTAACAACAATTGCATCATGCCAGAAGTCAGAAAAAATGTTTGGGTAGTCTATGACCTGGAGGGCAACAAGATCGGAGAAGTAGGAGCCATGTCAGAAGCAGAAGCCCGTCAACTAGTACAGCATCACGTTCTAATCCCTTTCAGACTTTCACATATTGAGGAGTAGTAAATTGAAAACTTGCAAAGTAAACCCACTAAAACTAAATGAAACACGATTTGAGGCAGAAGCCCACAAGAAAGAAGGTCGATATGTTAAGCGTTACTATTTCTCTAATGGTCTTGGTGCTTCTGTCGCATGTCACAGTGGTACTTATGGCGGTCACGCTGGATACTTTGAGGTCGCTATTCTCAAGTATCCTCTCGGCACAGATGGAGAAATCACGGGTGAACTGATTTACGACACGCAGATCAATAGAGACCTTGGTTGCGTGGACGTTATTGGATGGCGTGACTTTGGCGAAGTTGCTGATATACTACAACAAATAAGAAACTATAACACTGGGGAGTATGCTTACAATGAATAATAAAGAATACAACGGTTGGTATAACTATGAAACTTGGATGGTAAACCTGTGGATGGACAATGATCAGGGATCGCATGAAATGTGGCGAGAGATTGCCAGAGAATCCATTGATGCCGACGAAGGCTGTAATTGGTTCTTATTTGAAGATAGGTTGAAAGATTATCTTGACATGATCCATGAAGATGTGGATAATGGCACAGCGTGTGGATTGGTTCACGATTTGTTAGGTGCTGCGATCTCTGAAGTAAACACGCGAGAGATTTCAATGCACTGGATTTCCGACGAACTAGAAATGATAGAGGTGACAGGATGAACGGATACGAACTACTAGCACAATTTGAAAAACAAATAAAAGAATGTTTCACGGTTCCGAATCACTGGCTACCGTTAGAATTTCAAGATCAGAGAACCGATTGTGTTTCACTAGCAGACGTAGAGCGAAAGTGTGACGAACGCGACCGCTGCACGATGTCAAGTTTTGAAGAGGAAAATATTGAACGTGCAAAACGTGTTCAGATTTACAGAGAACAGCTAGAACACACAGGAGAGATAGAGTATCACCCCATCTGCTAGGGTCGCAGGTGCAGGGCAGGTCAGAAGAACGTAAGTGCTTGTCAGATATAGACTTACGAACAAAATAAAATAATATGTAAAGTTTTAGTTGACACGTTGACGATATATGTTATAGTAGAGAAAAGGAGATAATCATGTTTACAGAACAAGAAAAATTAGAGATCACTATTGACGGCCTTCGTAATGGTGATATATTTATGAATGAAGATGGTGTGCCAGTTGATGAGTGTGGAGACCCTATATTTGAGGATGACCAATGAAAAAAGTATATCAGGAAATAATGATGTCATTCTATGTAGAAGATGAGAAAGACATAGATGAAGTATTATTTGAAATGAGTGTTGACTTCAAAGATAATACTGGTAAAATTGATGATATCATTGATTGGGAATACAGACACCTGTTTGTGGAGGACTGATGAACATATTTGTATTAGACGACGATCCAGCGATTGCAGCACAGATGATGTGTGACAAGCACATTCCTAAGATGATCGTTGAGACGTTTCAGATGCTAGGCTCTGCGTTACGCAGACACGGAGCCACAGATGAGCAGATGCCACTGACTAGCAAGGGAACGCCTCTGATTGGTGGCTACAAGCATCATCCTGCTACGATATGGACAGGCGAGACTAAGACAAACTTTGTATGGTTGTGCTTGCATGGTCGTGCTTTGTGTCAAGAGTATCAGTTCCGCTATGGCAAGACTCACAGTTGTCATGATGGTATAGATCAGATGTGTGATATGTTTGACATGATCCCCAACGGGCCACATACACCATACGCACAATGTATGGAAGACGAGTACAGATGTGAGGATGCTGTTGACGCATACAGACAATATTATATAATCGAGAAAGCCTACTTCGCAAAGTGGGAGAAGGGTAGACAACAACCTAATTGGTGGCCTCATACGGAGACATGCAATGCCTAAAATGATTTTAGATTTCAACGATTCTACGAACCACGAACAAGACTTTATGGCAGAGTGGGTACAGGAGAAACTTATCGACAATGGTATAAACCCAGTATCATTTGCGTATAATATACACGTTGAATATGAGGAGGATAACGATGTTGTGTGAATTATGTAATGATAAAGGTTGGATATTGACAATGAATATCAATCTGTTACAATGGACTATAGAGAAGTGTGACGAGTGTGATATTTTCCCCGACGACGAATCAGCAGGAGATCAAGCCCATGCCGAACTGGTGTAGCAATCAAGCGACGATCCACGGAACCAAAGAGCAGATCCTAGAACTCGCAGGAGCATACGAGCGTGGTGCTGTGATACAGAACTATCTACCAGTACCAGAAGATGTTGAGGATAAGACAGAGTATCGCAGGAATCACTGGGGAACCAAGTGGGATTTTGGTAAAACACAATACTCAGCAGACGAGGAATGCGATTGGCAAGTCGATGAGATGGGACATGGCTTGGTACACTTGCGATTTGAGACAGCGGGGAGTCCACCAATTGGCTGGTACGAAGCACTGAACGCCTTGGATATGACTGTTGAAGCATATTATTTTGAATCACTGATGCAGTTCTGTGGTCAATGGTCTAATCCAGTAGAAGGTATAGTTGATGAGTTTATAAATTTTAAACATCATAGTGAGATACCATATACAATACAACAAACATTTAATACAGATGAAGTATATCAAGATGAAGATATATATGAGGATATATAATAAAGGGGCGCGCCCCGAAACGCTAAGTCATTGATATATATAGACTTACATAAATATTAAAGAATATACTTGACATAGACGATGTATAGTATATAATGATGATGTGGCGAGCAGAGTTGCTTAGGCGTTACAGACCTCGATCCGGTCATTCAAGTCTGTGAGTGTAAAGATCGGAGACGACCTACTGGGTGCAAGTCCCAGTGTCCACAGCCAATACAATGAGTGTGAAGGGCGTGTAGTTTTCGCCGTATTAAAGTAGTAGGAATGATTGGGATTATAGCATGTTATATTCTCAGGCTTAAGCGTCTACCCCTATATTACTTTTGAGGTTTTTGAAATAACAAAACCCGCGTAGGTGCAACTCCTACCACACTCGCCGTACAATAATATGGATACGCAAACCACGATCTGAGTCCTGAACGGGACGGGCATGAGAGGCGTAAAGGTGTGACACAGAATGACGTTATGCGATAGTGTCACAGGAAACTGCAAACCCTGATACGGGCCAAGCACCTAAGTCCTATTGTCCTACTCTATCCTAAAGGATATGAGGCTATGAGGTAGTCAGCGAGAAACGCTAAAGTTTACAGTTGACAAATGCCGATAAGTATATTATAATCAAACCAACCCACTAGGAGATGATTATGAAGACAGCTAAAGGTAATGATAAACTAGGTAAAGAGAATTGTATTGTTGTTTCAAGGCCGGTAGGCGACACATGCCCGCCAACCTGTGAATTTCTAGGTAACGGCTGTTATGCTGAACAGCTAGAGAAAATCTATCCGGGTGTTCGCCCTGCCGGTATGCAGAATCTAATCACGGAGAAAAACAAGATCCGTGCCATGCTAATTAATGCAGAAAAAAAGGGTAACGATCTGCGATGGCATGAACGGGGAGACTTCTATAAGAATGGCTCTGAATTAGATATTGAGTATGTAGATAATATATTATGGGCTTGCCGTAGTATATTAGCTGAAGGTGGTAAACTTCCTAAGATGTGGGCATATACTCATATATATGATCCTAAGCTATCACGTATACTAGGTAAGTATATTACTATGTATGCAAGTGTACACAATCATGATGATGTAGCCAAAGCAAAGGCCGCCGGTTTTGAGTTGTTCGCATGGTGTGACAGCGACGAAAAGATCGCCACAAAACGTCCACGAGGTAAGAAAAAAGCTGATCAATGGCGTAGTGATCTGCCGAAGTTAGTTGTATTAGGTGATGATAAGTATATTACTTGTCCAGAGATTCGTCGTGGTCGTGGTGTTGTCACTTGCACTAAATCAAAGAATAGTGTAAACTGTCAACTGTGCGTCCAAGGTTTAGCGAATGTTTTATTTCCTTCCCACTAGGAGTGAATTATGTGGACTAAAATTTCAGACTATAATGTAAACCATCATTGGCAGTGTCCAGATTGTGATGAGGTTGCAGATGTTGCCCCCGGATGGTATGAATGTAATGGCACACCGATGTGTGTTGAGTGCGATCAAGACATGGGTTATAAATACACGGAGGTGAAAGAATGAATCTAAAAGAACAATTACAAGAAGATATTATATCTTACTTTGATGGATACTTAGAACCACCGTTTACTTATACAGATGAAGATAAGGAAACTATGGTAGATGATCTATGTGAACTAGTATGTAGGAGACTATCCGATGGCTAAATATTATATTAAGACAGGTACGTTAGAAATTATATTCTCTACAGATAAGGAACCGTATGATGCTTGCAGAACAGCTATCCGTGAATGCAATTCCAATGATGAACTTGATGAGTATATGTATCTTGATGAGCGTGGGTACAGGGACTATACTACTGCTGACACAACCACGTATGTAATAGATACTAAACAAATTGCAGACAAGGAAGGAATAGATATAACTTATGATTAGCAAAGGACTTAGGTGAGCGGGGCGCGCCTCGAAAAATTATTAAAGAAAGTAGTTGACAGTGACGATATTAATAGTATACTAAGGAAATAAGAAACAAGTCAATCAAAGGAGTTAAAAATTATGACTAAGTTGATTATTGAAAAGAGTAACGGGCTGTATTCCGTCAAACAACCACGGGGCAAAGTTATCGCCCAAGACCTAACTTTGTCAGAAGCAAAATTTCTTTTTAGTTCGTTGAACAGAAGGAGTAGACGATGAAGCCTGTAGTCGGTATCGGGAGCAATACCAAATATGGTAGAGTTCTTAAGATTCTCAAGAGCGGTGTAGTTGTTGAGAATAGTCGAGGGGAGAAGGATACGGTTTCCTTCCGTAAGATTGAAAACCAGTTGAAAGGTTCAGAAAAATGAGTTATGTTTCACTAGCTAAGAATGTCCGCAAGGGCAAGACGATCCGTTGCAAGTATCCCAAGCATGGGCGACTTAATATTCTCAAGTGGCACGAAGGTGTCATCACACGGTCGGGTACAGGCCCGAATGGTAAATACGCCGTGGTGCAGTCCGAAAACGGACAGTTTCGCACCCTGCGATGCGACAAGATGATCGAAGCATCACTGTCGTAGTCCCCTTGACAGAAGGGGTGGCATGTGGTATAATCATGTGTCACCCCTTTTTATTTTGGAGTGTTATGATTGAATTATTTATTATGATTTTTGTTTGGTCTTTAGTTTTTGGCAAAGAGTAATAACGTCATGCACAGGGTAGTTGGAGGCACACCAATGATTATACTTAAATATTATAATACTGCGGCTATACTAACCCTTGTATCTATTCTCTTTTCTGGATGCGCCATAGTACCAAATAGAAACACAATCACACTCAACAAGACTATTGAACTGGACGAACGGGCTATTGAAAAACTTAACGTAGGAGTACGACTAGAATGGATACGGTAACTAACAAAAGACTGATCGTTGAATTTTCTGGATGGATGGAATGTGATCCTGAGAAAACAGAATTTCAGTACATTGGAGGTGATCCAGTAGAAGATTTTCTAGGTGGTGATATACACGTTACAGGTAAAGAATACATGACACTATCACCAGAAGAGCAGGACAATTTTATACTTAAATGTCTAGGTGAAACTTATATAGACGCTCTTGATGTTGGCCTGAATCATTGTGATGTGGAGGTAGACGAACTATGATAGACTCAATGAAACTTACTAAACATGATTATGAAATGATTGCAGACGTACTGGACGCTCACTATGAGGAAACTGTTGAGCTACAAAAAAACCATTATCTAAATGATGATACTGATTATTTCAAACAACTAGAATACTTAGAAGAATTAATTGATAAGACAGTATATATGATAGGTGTACTTAGTGCGGAAGAGGGGTAGCGGGGCGCGCCGCGCGGCTGTAAGTCTATATCTGACAACGACTTACATAATATTATTTTCTCTAAAGATAATTGTTGACAACGACGATAACTATAGTATACTCAGGGTATAACAATTAACCACTTAGGAGTTTTGAATATGAGCGATTACGAGAAGTTGACCCCAAGCACTGAGACTCGTGGCGATGGTGAATTCGTCAAGACATTGCAGGGGCAGTTTGGTGAGGGTGTCCAAGGCGGTACGCATGTCCACAAAGATTGGTGGGCCAAAACATTGTCTTATGATGATGTCATGAACAAGGTTCAAGCGGACATTGATAACCGCGAGGATATTATGATTCCCGCTAAGAATATTATTTTCAATATGAATAAGGATAATGATCTGTGCATCACTACGCCACAGGGTCAACAGTTTGTCCCTACTGATTGGGCTATGCAGCAACTCTCAACACGTATGGACGCACCTAGTGCTTCCGCACTTCGTGAGATGCGTAACCAAAAAGAGTACGACAAGCAAGACGGCGAACTGATGGTAGACTACTGCAACAATTACTTTCGCAGGGTCAAGGATAAGAACCCAACCAAAGAGTTCCGATTGCGTACCTATAACGATGGAACCTGTCGAGCCTTCGTGACTGACAAGTATACTCCAGTGGATAATCGCTGGTATCTTGAGGCACTCAAGGAATTTCTACCCGATGCCCGTTATTCACATTGGAAGGGTGACGAGGATACTATTTTTGGTAATCTTCTCCTACCTGATTCTATTATGGATTATGGTCAAGACGATGACACAGATTATGGTGGTATGGTTTCCATATCTAACTGTGAGATCGGCAAGCGTAGAATCTCTCAGTATCCTAGCATCTTCCGTGCTATCTGCATGAACGGGTGCATCTGGGGACAACAGAAGGGCAAAGATGTCAACAAAGTACACAGAGGTACGATTGACCTTGACGCTCTGAAGGTTGCACTCGCTGAGAATATCGAGTTCCAACTGTCGATACTGCCTGACGGTATTCGTAAGTTCCTCGACACTCGCAGCAAGGAGTTCGATGTCCAGCATACTAGCCACAAGGGTATTGTGGCAGCAGTTGCCAACGAGTTCCGACTTGATAAGCGACTCGCTACAAATACGCTGGAGCAATATGTCAAGCATGAGTTTGAGCATCACAACCTATTCGGCGTGATCAACTCACTGACCCGTGCAGGACAGAATTTCGATAGTCAAACATGGGTCAACGTCGATACCATCGGCGGGAAGCTGATGCAGATGTCCGCGAGCAAGTGGCACAACCTGCAAGCTAAGGCCCAAAGCATGACAGATAAGGACTTCGACAAGACCTTTTCTCTGACCGCTTAGTGGGGCGGTGACGCAGCGGGGTAGGCATTATTCATATTTTATACGCCTGCCTCGCTGCTCCCGTTTCGTTTCGCTGTAAGTCCTTTGTTGACAACGACTTACGCGAGCGGGGCGCACTATATATTAAAATAGATAATATACATAAATAAAAGTATTTGATTAATTGATAGGTATATGGTAGTATAGGTATATGGGTGTATAAGTAGGGATTCATGCAGTTATCTAGTTAAGTCTAGATTCAGACCTTCATTCCCTGCTTGTATTACCCTATATATTAAGATCGTGACAATAGTGACAGTCAGCGAAAAAAGGCTCAAGTCGGGCCTTGACAAATGACGATGATATGGTAGAATGTACTAGCCTATCTAACAAGATCGTGGGCAATGTGGCAGTCAGCGAAAAAGGAGGCATTATGCAAAACGATAAAAAAATAGAAAATAACCCAGAAGTATGTGAAAAGATATTTGACCATGTAGATAAGCCTGATAATTATCTCATGTGTAAAGCTATGAATGTATATGATGATAGATATAGGGTTAATATATTTGTAAAAGAAGATGTAAGTGAAATTACTGGATATAAGCAGTATATTAGTAATTCATATTTTTGTACGTATGATGGTAGTAATCTAACTATTGTGTCTTAGTCTATCTATTAAGATCGTGCCAATCGTGGTAGTCAGCGAAAAAGGAGAAATTATGAAACTGAAACGTGGACAGAAGATTTGTAAAGAATGTGGAGAGACCTCTGGAGCTAGGGCTAAAAGCTGTAAGCACTGCGATGCGCCCTTTGAGGTGCGAACAGACCCAGCGGTACGCATGAAGCGTATCAGGTCTAAGGCGAAGAAGAAGGGGCTTGTAGAAGCTAGCTGGCAGGATCTAAAGCCGGGGCAAGAAATATATTTTAACGGGAGGTCAGGTTCGTACTGGCTGAACGGTGATGGTACTAAGGAGTATACTACGGATAAGGGTGTATATAAAGTTGTAACAGTATTGGATAAAGGTTTTGGTGCGTATGGTAAAAAAGGATATACATTCTTTGATATGACTACTGGACAGTCATCTATGATACCTATGCTATGGAATTCTCCATACAAAATACTTGTCAAATCAGCCCAAAGTTGAGGATTTACACACACTATTTTATATAATAAGGCCCAAATGAAATGGAGGGATTCTATGAAACGCCCCACTAAAATGAAGTTCTATAAGTACATGAAAGATAAGTATGGCAAGGACTTTACTGACAAAGATAAATTAGATGCTTTTGACACATTACTTGAACTCATTGGAGAGATGAACGAGAGTGATAATTCCATGAGCGCCTTTGTAGAGCTAACATTACTTAATAAAACTGATAGACTTATATATAGAAATACGATGGCGGTGCTTGGCACTGAGTTGACCCCCGTTCAGTTAGACCAGTACATCTCTACCATAGAGTATGCCTTAGAATATATCTCATGATATCCCTTATACATACATGTACTCTTATACTAATACTCCTATACATACTACTAAAGGAATATACGAATCTAGATAAGTAATTATTTATTTAATATAACGTCTATTACACTGGTTATTTCCAATATTTACGTATTTCTAAAAATCAATTTCCATTCCCGTATATGGGAGTATGTATATAGAGTATATATGGTATATTAGTACACTTGTTTTATAGGCTTTTATGCGTTTATCGTATATAATGAAATAGGGGCAATAAACTCCTGAAAATCATTCGTAATACTATGGTATATATCCCACAATAATAAAATTAACCATGTAGAAAAAGGGACAAAAACCCACAAAAAAAGAAAAATAAAGAAAAAAGGAGAAAAAATGAGTGAAGTAAAAAACGAGTTAGATCAGGCTATACAGGAATTAGAGAGAAGAGGAATAGACCCATCAAGCCATCTGACCAGTGATGATACCAAGGGCTTGGGCGATGTCGTGGAAGAAGTTTTGACCAGTGTTGGGATCACACAAGAGAGATTTAAACAATGGTTTGGACTCAAGGAATGCAACTGCACTAAGAGAAAGAAATACCTAAACGGACTCTTTTCATGGAAAGTAAATAAGGATGGTAAGTAGCGAATATCAAACATATGATATAACTTGTAAATTATGCGGACTTGAATATAACATTGTAGCCAAAGAACAAGATGTGTTTGATTGGTTGGGCAATACTAAATATATACAAGACGCATTGGGATATTTATCATCTGCCGAGAGAGAACTATTTATTAGTCAAACTTGTAATACTTGCTGGAATCTTTTGTATCCTGATGCTGAAGAGGTGGGCGATGAATAGGCGAGATTTTATCAAAGTGGGTAGTATTGCTGGAATTAATTTAAGTCTAGCTGATTATATGTATTTAGAGGCAAATGATAAAGTAAATAAAAATGCCAAGGCAAACTCAGTTATATATATCTATCTACCCGGAGGGTATGCTACACAAGAAACATTTGACCCAAAACCCCTATCGCCAGAAGAATACAAAGGACCGCTACAGTCTATAAAAACTTCCATACCGGGAGTAGAGTTCAATGAGTTTTTCAAAGAAACTGCCAAAATTGCAGATAAATTATCTATTATAAGATCTATGACTCATGGCGAAACAGCACATGAAAGAGGTAGACATGATATGTTTACAGGTTATAGACCTAGTGCCGCTCTGACTTACGCTAGCTTTGGATCTATTGTTAGTCATGAACTGGGTGTCAGAAATAATCTACCACCCTATATAGCTATACCAGAAATTGCAAACGAGTATGCTGGCGCTGGGTACTTGAGTCATGCTTACAGTCCTTTTAGTTTGGGTAGCAGACCAGAAGATAAAAATTTTAAAGTAAGAGATTTAACACTACCAGATGGTGTCACGTTAGATAGATTTGAAAAGCGTAAAGATTTAAGAAGTATTGTTTCTAGACAGTTTGAAGAAAAGCAAAATGCAGATACAGTATTTGCTATGGATAACTTTTATGAAAATGCGTATGGACTTCTAGGATCAAAGCCAGCCGTAGAAGCATTTGACCTATCCCAAGAAAATGATAAAACAAAAGAATCGTATGGCAAGAACGCTGCTGGTATGAGAATGTTATTAGCTCGCAGACTTGTGGAAGCAGGGACTAGATTTGTTACTGTCACATATGGTCAATGGGACATGCATCAAAATATTGAACGAGGTATATCTAATAATGTTCCAAGTTTTGATAAAGCCTATGCCGCACTTATAAATGATTTAGATAATCGTGGCATGTTAGATAAAACATTAGTATGTATCGCAACAGAGTTTGGGCGTACACCTAAACTAAATACTGATGCAGGTAGAGATCATTGGCCTAAAGTATTTAGCACAGTAATGGCGGGTGGAGGTGTTAAACGTGGGTATGTTCATGGGTCTAGCGATCAAACTGCAACAGATGTTTTTGATAAACCAGTTACTCCTGAAGATTGGGGTGCTACAATTTATGAACTGCTAGGTATAGATTACAATAATCA
>WLWF01001627.1_pt1 | contig 17844 bp, 18 predicted proteins | sample 6718331 | NCBI WGS metagenome assembly WLWF01 (sample SAMN12718692, study PRJNA515312) | sponge metagenome | isolation source: marine sponge | host: Mycale hentscheli | place: New Zealand: South Island, Marlborough, Capsize Point | collected 2003-05-01
AGAAAAAGAAAAAGATTGTCAGGCGTAAGAAGAAGAGTGAAGCGTAAATAAAATAAAATATTATAATTACAATTAGTTCTATACAGCAATTCAAACTTAAGAATAACTAAAAGGAACTAGCACATATGATTCATAACAGCAAATCTAAATCCAATAAATAAACGAATCAAATGAATCAGTATCATAAAATTTTTTATTGATTTTATGATATTCAAATACTTATTTTCGTCTGAAAGATTTCTTTTTTTTCTTTTGTTTTCGTTTCTTTCTACGCGACTTTCTTTTTTTTCTTTTTCTAATTTTTTTCCTAGTACGTCCGCCTTTTGTATTAGTATTTTTTGGTGACTGTGGTGCTGATGGTGGGGTTTCTGGTCTCTCACCTTCACTTGACTCGTCGAGTTCGAGCCATTCCCACACTTTCCCTTCATGTATAATTTCAATATTTTCAGGTTTGAGACCTAGATAGTTTTCGCTTTTACCATCTTCCCCAATTATTTTAACTTTCCACCTTTCAAAGTCTTTTTTATCTGTATACTTTCCCTGGATAATACCTACTCTACCATTACGCCAATTATTGTCTTTTAAACCTTTAATTTTAATAGTTATACCTTTTTTCAAAGCACTCATATATAATTACTAAATATTAATTAATTATTATACAAGAAATGCTTCTACATAGATATCGCCTCGTAAAGTTGCATCATATGTATGTTCTTCGTTTATTCTTAAAATACCAGATTCTTTTAATAAAACTATTTGTTTTTCTTTTGTAATTTTCAAAGAATCACTATTAATTTTAAATAATTTCTCTCCAATTTCAAATTCATAAAACCCTTTTTCAAACAATTCAGTAACAGATATCTGTTTTTGAATATACATATTATTACTTTCATTAATCCAGACTTCTTTTGGAATATCAGGCTCACATCGCACTATTAAATCTTTGTTTTGGAGAGAAAAATGTAATTCATGATGCCATAATGGAACATAAAATTCTTTATCTTCAACTTCTAATTTAAAAATATTATCATTTAATAAATCTTTCAAGGAAGGATTAAGTATTATAATATTATCATATACCATCTTTTTCTGCAATTGCTCTTTGAATTTTTTTAATAGTTCATCATCTAATCCTAATACATAATTATATTGATACATAAAATCATATACTTGATTTGCCTTGTCCTTATTTAGTTTCTCAAATATTTTCAAGGATATCTGTTGACAGTCTTTTAAAATACCTGTGAAACTAGTATCAACAAATAAACTATCCCATTGTGTTTCTGGAGAGAAATATTTCATACACATCTTTATTAATTCCTTATAATCAATATTTTCATCAATTTCTATCTTATGAACTCTTTTATTATCAGTCAAGAAATCATAAGCTTCTTTTATTTGTTTAAATTTCTCTCCATTATCTTGTTTATATTTATCTGGATGATATCGTAGAGCCATTCTAAAATAAGCTTTCTTAACATCTTCATCAAGGTGTTTTTGACTAATTTCTAATATTTCGCAAGCTTTTTCATAATCCATGTATCTTTATACATAAATAAAAGATGAAACTCTCTAAGTGATAGATAGGACGATAATTATTATTGTATAATTTCAAAAATTTATATAATCTTGTAAAGACATCTTCAGTATGTTCTTCTTTTAATTTATTACTTTCAATAAGTTTATTTATAATATAATATATACAACTATGAATATCTAAATTAAAAATAAAAATTTCATATAAGTTATCTCTCATTTCCAAATAATTAATATCTTTATAATTATTTATTTTATCAATTATTTTATTGCATATTACCTTATTTAAATTATTTAAGTTGTATATTTTTGCTTTGATATTCTTAATATTTGATATTTCATCAATATTTCTATTTAACATCAATGTTTTACTTGTTGCCTTTTGATAATCTCCCTTTGTGGGTCTTTTAAAAGGAACAACTTGACATCTATTAAGTATATTTCTAGGTATAAAACTTACATTTTCTGTTATCAGTATATACACAATTTTTAAATTTTTATGAGTTAATGTTTGCATATAACTATAAAATATTTCTAGTAATTCACTATGTATGTGATCAAAATTCTTACAAACTATTATCCCAGTTCCATTTGTTCTTGCAGAAAGAATATCCAAAATATGATAATATATGTCATTAAATAGTAACTTTGCATGACAACCTAATAAAGCCATATCAATTTCAAAGTGTATATCACTAACCTTGAAATCATAATTTATTTTTTTATTGCTTGATGTAATATTTATTTTTCTTTCAAAACGAAGTTCTGTTGGACTAAATTTTTTTATATAATGCAATACTTGACTATATTTACCTATACCACTTGGACCATAAAATATTAAATTATTTTGTTTTGATAAATCATCACTCATTGAATCATAAACAGATTTCATATTCTTATGCATATTATATTTTTTACAGTTTGTTATATATTCTTCAAATTTTGATGAATAATACTTCATATACTATTAATGTTCTAGTGTATTTAATACTTAAATAAAATAATATAATAATTTTATGGATTCTAATATTCAAAGAATAAAACAATTAATTGACAGTAAAAAAGAGAAATATCCGAATATATCAAATATATGGTTAAAATACTTAGATGAAAAAATAAAGTTATTAGATAAATCATTAGAAAAAGCTGAAGATATTTTTACAAATATTGAAACATTATCAAATAAAGATTTACCATATTCGACGATTGCAATTTTATATTTGTTAAACCAACAAAGCTTACCTTAGCAAATAATATCAATTATGATTTAAATATAACAAACTAATTATATTTAAATATGTACATATCAGTATTACATAAAGATTTTAATCCTCATAATATCATAATAAGTGAAAAAACAAGAAATAATGTTATGGTTGGTAGCGATTTTCACAGACTAATATTTAGTGATGAATATTGTTCTACAAATGGAATATATATTCATTTTTCCCTTACAAATATAACAGTAGAAAAATATTTCAATAAAATAAAATGTTGTTTTCAAAACAGTCCTCAAAATAATACAACTATTTCAAGTATTAAATCTATAGAAAAAATGATTTTAAATAAGTTTAAAAACATTCAAAATAGAAGTATTTCTTGTAGAATACAAGAACAACTACAAAACGGATTTATAAAATTATATGGGGATGATACTATAAGATATGGAGGTCAAACTAAAATAAATTTTTTATTAAAAATATCAGGAATTTGGGTTTCTAATCAAACAAATGACTTTGGATTAACATTTCGTTTTTTCATTTTTAACAATCAGTTCTAAGATATTCTAGTATAATATAAAGTTGACTAATTGCTACACCCGATAACATTGCAGCCAATATAAATCCAGGAAGAATCATTGGATTTTGTGGAGCAGTAACATTCAACATTATTTCTTTTACTTTATCTTTCCATACCCAACATTGTGCTAATATCATAACTAAAGTAATTGCATTAAATACTCCAAACATGTAAGGAATATTTGGCGACGAAAAGATGTAATCCGCATTACCATAGAAAATATAACATAGAACACCTATTTGTGTTAAAATCAATAATGCAGGAACACTTCTAATAGTTAAATATTTAGCTACATATAATATATTTTTAATTGCACCTACTATACCTTGTTGGCGTTTGACACCTCTAACTCCTTTAAAAATAATCAAAAGTAATGAAAATCCAACTGCTGCACCCATCAATGAATAAGAAACAACCTCACTATATTTATGTCTTATTAATGTTCTACTAATCATTAACCAGACAGCTCCCATAACACCAACTCCCATAATAGCAGAAATATATACATTATCACTATATCTTTGATAACTAGATCCACCACTTACACTTCTACCATCAACTGCTGCTGGAGTAGCATCTGCTACTGATGCTTCACTTGCTACCGAAACATCTTTGTCTGGAACATAGTCTGGATGTCCTTCTTCAAGAGCACCACCCTTCATCTTTCTTTTTAATTTAATATTTTTACCAAATTTCTTTTTATTAGGCATATTGATATATATAATTAATTATTATTTTTTTATTCCCAATTATCTGGATAATCCAACTTTATACCAGATTGATCAATATTTCCATATTCTGTTGTCTTTTTAGTCAACTCTTCTATTTTTTTTTCCAAGCTATTTATTTTATATAATAAAATAGGAACCATTTCTAAATAGTTTACTGATTTCATACCATCACTATCTTTACTTACTAAATTAGGAAATTCCTTTTCCACTTCTTGAGCTATAAAACCAAAATGAAGTCCCTTACTATTTCTTAGATTATAGGATTTAGGAACCAAATTATTCAGTTTATCTAAATCATGTTCTTTTAAATCATTGATATTGCTTTTCAAGCGAATATCAGATCTAGTATAAAATCTATTAGCTCTTATATAATTTTTTATGTCCATAGGCTTGGACAGTTTAGAAGACACTGCTCCGCCTCTTAATTCGAATAAGTTTTGTTCTTGTAGAGACCAGCTCTTAAAAGTAGTCATTTTTATATAGTATAATTTTAAAAAAAATAAAATATCATAACTTTATATTATGAATAATAATTTTATGTTGCATACATCTCAACCATTGATTAAGCCTGAAAATACTTTTGTATTAGACAGAAAACTTATTTCAATACATTCTGTTGATAGAGATCACCAAAAATGGCCAAATAGTAATCAATTTGGTATTGATTTAGGTGTGGCATTTAGTAATGTGCAATCTATGAGACTTGTTAATTTCGCTGTACCTACAAATAATTATACATTCTCAACTGCATACCAAAATACCAAAATGTCATTCACATATACAGTTTATTATCCATTTAAATTTCTAGGATTTACTGGAACTGAACATTGGAGACTTACACAAGATACATTAAAAGCATTATTTGGAACTTCTTATAATGCACCTAGTGATGTTACATTTGAATATTGGAGTTCTGCTACTAATTCTGGAAGTGATGAATGGATAGAACTGACTTGGACTGGTTCCTTTCCTTCTGTATCAACAATCGGTCCACTTATCGAGCCCACCGGATTCATTGGTTATAGTAGACTTAAATGGACGCCAAGTGAATTTTCTATTATTATTCCAGAAGGTTCATATTCTCCTACTAATTTAACTCAAACTATCCAAACATTGATGAACAAAGTTGTGTATAATGCTAGTGCTCAACCAGGTTATTATTTTTTACCTGGTCCAGCAAACGGTAGTTTTAATGATCCATCTAATGTAATTCTCGATCCTACATCATTAAATGGAAGCAACTCTGAATGGTACTCCTCTTTAGATACTGGAATAAAACCTTTTGTTGTTGAGTATAACTCAGTTAGAAATAGAATTTTATTTGGTACAAAAAGTGGTTCATTTTCATTATTATTTGGAAAACAAGAAATATATGACCCTACTTGTGATGTTAATAAAGCTATATTTCATCAGTATACGAAATGGGGTTTACCATCTTATCTAGGGTTTGATAAAAAAACTTATACAGGAGATATAGTTGATATTAATAGTGATCCATACCAAGAATCAGTTGGAGGACTTTATTTGCCTCAGGATGCCACCACTTGGTTAACAGGAGATAATAGAATTTTAGATTTATCTGCAAATGGTCTAAGTGTATTTCCTGATGCCGCTGGTTCCTGGTCTAATTTAACAGGATCAAATATTATAATTGGAGATATGAGTAATAATACTAATATTGGCAATTTAGTTAGTTGGTTATCATCTGACTTCAATCTAGATATTAACGGCGAAGATGCTATATATATGGAAATAGATAGATATAATAGTATTGATGAAATTTATCCATATTCAGAAAGAACAGGTCATTTGTATAATAATGACTTGGGACACAGAGTGAATGGTTCCTTTGCAAAAATTCCATTAACACATCTACCATTTGGACAAGAAATGGGTTCTAGAAATAATTTTGTTCTTAATGTATTTCACAGTGATCCTCCTATTCAAAGAATTGACAGACTTAAATTCACATTTAGATTTCATGATGGTCGTCTTGTTGATTTTAAAAATTTACCATTCAGTTTCACATTAGAATTTAATATGTTGAAGGATGAACAGACAAGAGGTAGAAATGTTAGAGTTCCACCTTTATACAACTTATAATTTATTATTGACCCATTGTTCTGTTACTTCTTCAATTTTTATACCCTTCATAGGTATAAATTTCGGTTTTTTCATCTTATTTGTTTTATAAAATACATAAGGTCCATATTTTCCTTTTCTAACCGAGATATCCGAAGTAATTACTTTCAATACACTACTATTTTGTTGTTTTTTCCCGTTTAATACATCTAGAACATCCTTGAGTGTAATATCATCTTTATCTTTTTTAATATGACTAATTGAACTATTTTTACCATTACAATTGATATATGCCCCATATTTACCATTCATCAAGTAAACTTCATTTCCTTTAAACTCTCCTAGACATTTTTTATTTCCAGATTTTTTTGTCGTGTCCAATACATCTTTCAACTTATATTCTCCATTTTTCAACTTTTCAATATCTAAATCTTTCTTTACATTTTTAAAGGTTGTTTCGCCATCTTTTTCACATTTTATTACAGGTCCATAACGACCAATCATATATACATGATGTTTATCTAATTTATAAGTTTCTCTCGAGTCTTTTATTTCCTTTGATGATTCCTTTATTTGAGTATTACATTCATCACACAATGTATGCCATACTCTTTCACCTTTTGAAATTTTATCTAGATCATCTTCCATATGTTTGGTATAATCATAATTGAATAATGCATCAAAATGTTTTTCAAGAAATTCATATACTATAATACCAGTTGGTTGAACCACTAACTTATTTTTCTCATTTCCAAACACTCTTTCAGTTTCTATCTCATCTAATTCTTCTCCTATTAATCTAAAATCAATACATTTTATCTTTTTACCTTCAACATTTTGCTTTTTTACATACCCTCTATCTTGAATTTTGGATATTAAACTAGAGAATGTAGAAGGACGACCAATGCCTTTCTTTTCTAACATTTGTACTAATTTTGCTTCTGTAAAGTTCTTTTTCAAATCTTTCAATGTAATTTTACTATAAATTTCTGTATAATCTAATACAGTATCAGGTTTTAACTTAAGTAAATATTTATATTCATTATTTTCTTTCTCATATCCACCTACTATTTTCCAACCAGGAAATATAACTTGTTCACTACTATATTTATAAAAGTGTTCTTCAGGGGCACTTATTTTTGAGGTAATTGAATAATATTTTGCAGGACTCATACAACTCTCTACGGTATTTCGCCAAATCAAATTATATAATTTAACTTCTCTTGATGTAATTTTACCTGATACACTTAGTGTATTTACATCTATCTTTGTTGGACGAATCGCTTCGTGAGCTTCCTGAGCATTGTTGTCTTTCTTTTTTTTAGTTTTCTTTTCATTTGAACCACTATTAACCAATCTTCCTATATTTTTGCTTATATAATCTGTTCCATATTCTGTATTAATATATTTTTTTGTTTTGTCAACAAATTCCTTGCTATATTTTGTGCTATCTGTTCTCATATAAGTAATATGACCATTTTCATATAATGTTTGAGCTAATTTCATTGTTTGTTTTGGAGAAAAGTTATATTCATTACTTGCCTTTTGTTGTAATGTACTTGTAGTAAATGGTATTGGAGGATTTTTAGTTGTAATTCTTGGCTTACTTACACTGTATTTATGACTAAAATTAGCACTCTCTTCTAAAAACGCTGCCATTTTATCCTCATCATCATAATTATGAGCTAACACAAATTTTAAATTTTTCTTTGTGAATATACCTATTGTATCGTATACTTTTCTGCCAGGAGATTCATTTATTAATTTTTGTTGTTCATAAACAAGTCTTAGCGCTGGAGTTTGACATCTACCTGCACTTAAACTACCTTGAGTATTTCTACTTATATGTTTCCATAGAATTGGACTTATTGTAAAACCTACAAGTAAATCTAAAACTTGTCTAGCTAGTTGAGCATTTACTGTATTCATATTAATTCGTATTGGATTTGCTATTGCATTCTTAATAGCAGGTTTTGTGATTTCATGAAATATTATTCTTTTAGTAGATTTAATAGGTAAGTTGAAGGTTTTACATATATGCCAAGCAATTGCTTCCCCCTCTCTATCATCATCCGTAGCCAATACCACCTCTGTTGCCTTTTTAATCGCTTCTCGCAGAGGTTTTATATATTTACCTTTTTTAGCTATAGTCTTGAAAACAACATCATAGTTATTTTTTACATCTATACTTTTTAATCCATTTGCTATTTCTCTGATGTGTCCAAAACTAGCAATACATTTATATCCTGGACCCAAATAACTCTCTATTTTTTTGCATTTTGCTGGAGATTCGACAATTACAAGTATCATTATTTAAATACAATACTAATATATTTAAATAATTTTCAATTTTACATAGTCATTTTCTTGTATTCCATCCAAGATAGTTTTTTAACTGGTCTTCCATTTCGTTTCTTTCTCTTCTTTTCAGCATCTTCGCGTTTTTTTTGTTGTTGCATTGCACTATCAACATAAAGTTCCTTTAATATTTTACCAATTTTTACAGATGCATCATGTTGATCCAAAACTCCGTCTTCTACTTGTTTTAATGTGGAGAGAAAATTATGTAAAATACTCAAATTCAATTGATCTTTTTTTAATTTATTATAAATATTCATATAATTTTTCCATAACCAAGTACATTTAGATTCTATCATTCTATCTTTTGTTTCTTTTTTTAATTTAGGATATTTTTTTTTAATTTCCACCATTAATGTTACCTGTTCTCTAATTTTGTCACTATGTTTTAACTGTCTAATTTTGGTGGTGTTATCAGATGCGCCAGATTCTTTAAGCATTTTGTCAAAATTTAACCGCGTTTCATCATCAATCTTAAAATCACTCATATAAAATAATTGATATTTTTCTTTTTATATTTATTTTTATTCAGTTAATATATAAATGAGTAGAATAAGAGGAAAAAGAGGAAAAAGAAAAACTAGAAGTAGAAAACAAAGAGGAGGAGAAGTAAGTTTAGCATTTGAGAAACCCCAAGTTAGTAATACATCTGCCGGAGGAGCTATACAAGGAGCAATGCATAATCAAAAAGAATCCAATACAGAAGTTACAAAATTAAATAAAGAATTTGGACAAAGTGGTGGTTCTGTAGTAGTTCCACAAATGAGTCAAGCAGGAGATAATGGTAATAAAACAATTACCGGCGGTGTTCAAAATACTCTTCAAGGCAGGGCAGATGCTGAATTTGATAAGGATGTTCATAATAAACCTGCTCCTGATGGAATGCCAGGTGGAGGTCGTAGACGCAGAAGAAAGAGAAAAACAAAAAGAAAATCTAGAAAATCCAAAAAGCGGCGCAGAAAGAAGAGAAAAACAAGAAAAACAAGAAGAAAAAGAAAATCTAGAAGAAAGAGATAATTTTATTTGCTTTTTATAATTAAATAAAATAACATTATATTTTATTATGAAGTTCGGTGATATTTCAAAAACTATATTAATTATATTAATTTTTGTTTTATTGTATTTTTCATCAATATTAACTAGAGGAATACAAAAAGTCAAAGATGATTGGCCACAATATAGATGTTTACCAACATATATGCCACTTGCAGGATATATTGGAAAAGATCCTGTTGCAAATTTTTCATATTGTGTAGGAAATATTCAAAAAGATATGATGGGTTTTTTCTTAGAACCTATACAGTATGTTTTAGGAATGGTTATGGGAATGATACAATTTATAATGTCAAGAATACAATTTATTCGTGTCTTTGTTGATAAAATAAGAAATATGGCTATGAAGTTATTTGGTAATGTATATGGAATGTTTGTTAATGTTCTTATTCAATTCCAGAAGTTGATAATAAAAACAAAAGATACTACAATGAAATTAATAGGCATCATTATGATGTTTATTTATATGATTCAGGGTGCAATGATGACAGGTAAAAGTATTGAGAAAGGACCTATAGGGGAGACACTTAGAGCTATTTGTTTTTCAGGAAATACTAATATTAAACTTAAAAATGGAGAGATTGTTAAAATGAAAGATATACATTTAGGTGATATATTAGAAAACGGAACAGAAGTTTACGGAACATTAACATTAAAAGGAAATTCAAATAATCCATATTATAGAATATGGAGTAATAAATTAAAAGACTACATTTATGTAACTGGTGATCATAAAATATGTCCTAACGATAAAATTAGCAAAAAAGAGTTAGAAAATTATATTGAAGTCAAAGATTATAAATTGTCAGAAAAAACAAATAAGTGGGATAAAACACTTTATTGTCTAATTACAGATAATCACCAAATTCCAATCGGTGAATATACTTTTTGGGATTGGGAAGATTAATAAAAAAGAATATTATCCAAATACTATATATGAATAATATTCAAGAAACATTTACTGATTATTTCAATAAGTTGTATAAAATGGATGGATATTTAGATAAATATGGAGGTTCTGTAGTAGTCAGTGCTGTAACATTACTCATTTTTTTTCTAGTTTTTTCTTATTATTATGTTCAATCACAAATAGAGCCTATACGACAGGATTGGAATAATCAAAGATGTAATCCATCAGTAATGCCTTTTGCAGGCTGGATTAATAAACCACCTGGAAAAAACGCTTCTGATTTTACTAGTGAAAATTTTATGCAATGCACCACACAAATTTTATCAAGTATTGTAAGTTATTTTATGCAACCATTTTACTTTATAACGGGAATAGTTGCAAAAATTGTCAAGGTTTTACAAAAAGCTGTAGACATGATCCGATTTGTATTAGAATATTTACGATTTCAACTTAATAGAATGTTTAGTATTGTTATTGGGAGAATTGTTAATGTTATGGTTCCCATAAGAGTTATTTTAACAAAAATGAAAGATACTTTACAAAAAACAATAGGAGTTGCTGTTACAGGATTGTATACAGTATACGGTGCATATTTAGCTGTCAAAGCCTTTATAGGTGCCTTTTTAACGATATGTATAATTGCGCTTGTTGTTTTGGTTGCTCTAATTATTATTTTATGGATTATGCCGTGGACTTGGCCAGTAGCTGCTGCTAGCACAGTGTTCTTTTTATTAGTTTCTATTCCTATAGCTATTATTGCCGGTTGGATGATTCATATATTGAATATATCAAGTGGAAGAGTTCCCAGTAAACCAAGTCCAAGTTGTTTTGATAAAAATACAATTATTGAAACCCAAGAAGGAAATATCAAAATTAAAAATATAAAACCAGGAATGATATTAAAGAACGGAGATAAAGTAACAGCTACATTTAAATTAGCTTACAATAATTTAGATATTTATAAATTAGACAATATAATTGTAACCGGATGTCATAAAGTATTTCATGATAAATTAGGGTGGGTAGATGTAAGCGAACATCCAGATGCAATTAAAATAGAAAATTATCGCGAACCAGCTATTTACTGTTTAAGCACACAAACCAAACGATTTACAATTGGAAATTATAAATTTTTGGATTGGGATGATTTAGAACCTGTTGATATTATAAAATTAAAAAATTTAAATTATCTTGACAATAATTCATCACTATCAGATATTCATAAAAATTTAGAATCTGGTTTAGATGGAAATATTCCTATTGAACTTGAAGATGGACACTCTGTTAAATTAAAAGACATGCAATTAAATGATCAACTTTATTCTGGAGAAAGAGTTACTGGAATTGTTGAAATTGACACAAAAGATATTTATGCAATTAAAAAATATATATTCAAGGATTTCCAAATTATAGGAGCACCTAATATACACTTTAAGGATAGTGATTTAGGAAACTTTAATACACTAAAACTAGACGCAGATATTGTTGACAAACCAGATAAATTATATCATATTTTGACAGATACAGGATTCTTTAATGTCAATGGTCACAAATTAAGAGACTATAATGCCGCTATCGAAAACATTTTAGACATTAGAGATAAATTATTTGCGCTATTTTAATTTTTATCTATCAAATATGTATAATATGGAAATTAAAATCCTTGGATTTAAGGCTAGAGTTGAAGTTATTGTTATATCTGCAATAATAGGATGTTTACTTTGCTGTCACTTAGTATGCGGATGTGCTACAATTGAAGGTATGCAAGTTGCCGGTTCTGCCGTTGGTTACAAAATGGCTAGTGGTGTTCACCAAGATAAATATGATAAAAAACCAGATATGTTAGAAATGAATGGTGGCGGAAAGATTGGTCCACAAGTTCCTCCTCCAGAAGGACAACTGTTTATGTGGGCTAACAATGAATTTAGTGGTAAATGTTGTGATAATTCAAGTGTAAGTGGAGGTAATGGATGTGCTTGCATTACAAAAGAACAACAGTGTTATTTAAACTCCAGAGGAGGAAATCGCACAAGCGATAGCGAATACTAATTGTATAATATTTAGTTAAAATATCTCAATATTATATATTATGGCAAAATTAAAGTCAAAAAGACGATACAGTAGAAATAAAAACCGAAAAAAAAGCACTAAAAGACGCACACGAAAAAGCACTAGAAAACGCACAAAAAAACAAAGAGGCAGTGGTGGAAAGGGTTCTAAAAAAAAAGCTCCACAATTAGATGACTTTGGACATATAGCAAAATCTATGGGAGTTGAGGTTGAAGCAAGAAGTGTGGTTGGAGAACTTTATAATGTTGTAGATGAGCCTGGTGAAAAAGAGGGAGTTAATGTTGGATTATCTACTGCGTCTGGTATTATTCGTGCAAACCGTCGAGCCAATCTCCTCAATGAGCTTTATTTTCTTATACCAGATTACTATGCAATTACCGATACATATAAAGATGCAAATGGTGATTTAGATTTGGGTAAAATACAACAAAGAACATTTGAATTAATTCAATTAATAGAATCCTCGTCGCAGCAGCAACAAGCATTATTACCAGTAACAGCTGTCAATGGCGAATGGTTCACTTACCCAACGCCAGGTGACACACACCATACTGAGGGAGAAAATATTTCAACCAAATTATGGCAGAGTAGTCGTGGTAATATGACTTTAAAAGATATATTAGAACTTGAATTACAATACAGAAATTTTCAAATGGCAAATATATTAAATCCTAATTTGGGGCAGGCATTTTATCAGTATTATGACCAACAACGAAAACAACAACGACAACAACAACAAGCTCTTTCAGAGAGACAAAAGGCACTTGGTGCAATTGCAAAAGCACAAAATAAAACTGGAACATGTAGAATAAAATCAATTACAGATACTGAACTTCCACCGCCTTGCCCAGGAAGACCTCCTAATTATAAAGAAAAAAAAAGGTTACGAAATGCAGCACATCCAGACAAAAATAGAGATTGTAAAGATGAGGCAGAGATAGTTTTTAAATACATAGGTAATGAATGTTTTAAACCCGACGGAACTGAATGTAAAACTGCCCCTGAATGTAAATCAAATAATTGTCGTCCATATTTGATTGATGGGCTTGAAGTTGGCAGAAGATGTTCAGCTGCATTACCTAGAGGACCCGCACCAGAAGTTCCAGCAGCACCTGTTAATATTCCTCAAGACCTGGTTAATATTCGACAACAACAACAAAATCTTCAATTACAAGATGGTTCAGTAGGACCTTCAGCAAGAGATTTAGCTGGACTTGGAGATGGTACATTTGGAACACCTGCTCAACAACGAATTAGGAGACCAACCAGACCTGCTCCTAGAGCTCCTGTAGATACACAAGGAGAAATAATGGCATTAAGAGATTCGACACCAGCTGCTATTCAACAACCAGTTGTTTCACCCCAAAGACCTTTGACTGATAATACACCAACACAAATTGCACCTAGTTGTAAAAAACCAGCACCTAAGGTTGTATGTAGAATGTGTGGAAATGAAGGATTTAATGACCCAAAATGTAAATGTTGTCCTGGAACAAAACAAGCCGAAGAAGCTATAGCGGCTGTCGCACCTCAACCAGAACAACCACAACCACAACCAGAACAAAAAGCAGCAGCGTATGGTGTAAATGAGAATACAGGAGCAAGAGCAACAAGTGAAACTGTTGGGAGATGTAGAAAAGCAGTGGCTCCTGATGGTAGTAATTATTATTATAATAGGGAAAATCAAACAACAAGGGACCCAAACAGTAGTGTATGTCACACAGCAGCAGTAGAGCCAGATTGTGGTCAATTTAATAACGATCATCCTACTGGTAGAGATGGAGATTGGGTAAAGAAAGGGAAATCTGGTAAAAAAATGAAAGCAGACTGTGCAAAAACACGGGGATGTTTTGTTCAACATCATAAACCTAGTAATAGATTTAGATGTAGAAGTGTGAAAAAAAGAAAGAAAAGAAAGAAAAAAACCCGTAGAAAGAAAACAATATGCGCAGATGATTCTGGTTGTCCAGAAGGACAACGGTGCGGCAGTGATAATTTTTGCGCACCTAGATTAAATATAACAGAAATAACAACTCCACAACCTGAACAGGCAAATATTGTGCAACCAACTGGGGTAGATGTAGGTCTTGCTAGTCTTGAAGGTTTTTGTGAAAAAAATACAGATTGTCCTGAAAATGAAGAATGCAAAGACGATAAATGTGTTCCAGTTCAACCAGGAAATATTAGACCAAAAGATCAAGAAGTAGTACAAATAGACCCAAAACATAAAGGAAGTAGATGGAAAACAGCTAGACTTGCAGCGACATCAGGGTTGTTACATGGAGATGCTGTAAGAATGGATGCAGAAATACCAGGAAGCACTTGGAGAACAGGAAAAGTATTAAAAGGTCACTGGGAGGGACAAGAATATGCTTACAATAATGAAACAGGAGATTATATTATTTGGAGTCAACATGTCGATCAAAAAGAGTATGATAATAAAAATCCTGAAAAAGCTTGGCAAGTATATCCAGGGTCTCGTTATAGTCATGACGAAGCAGGTAATTTTGTTCCAGAAGAAGGAACAGTATGGTATTATAATAGAGCACAAAAAAAATGGAGTAGAACATTACCCGAAGGTATAGAATTTGATGCAGATGAAGTTCATCAATTATCTGCTAGGTTATATGGAAGAGAGCACGATTTAGAAGGAGATGTCCCACATACTCATCCAGGAGAATCACAAGGAGATGGTAAAACAGATGACGGAGACACTATTGATGGAACAACTGGTGAAATTATTAGACAACCACAAGGTCCAACTACATCAGGTGAACAAACAGGCTCTATTGCATCAGTTGCTGATACAAGAGCAGAACAACAAGAATCAGTTGTAGATCCATTCGAAACCTTTTTATTAAGTGACGATTGTCCCAAACTTTCACAAGATGAAACAGCTTCTCTAGTTGCTTTATTTGATTAAATTAAATATTATATAAAAGTAATGATTTATGCTTATATAATATGGGTAATTTGTGCTGTTTTGAAGAAAATAAAGACCCCAGAGACTATCAACTTTTAACAACTTGTTATAAATGCGAAGATACTTTTTATCATAGATATGGATATTCAGCAAGAAGATCTTGTAGGTTACATGATTATGATGAAAATGATTTTTGTAAATGTTGTCATTTATATAAAAAAGATATAGGTAATACAGGATGTTTTCATATTAAAAAAACTAGATTTTGGGGGCTATGTGATTGTTAATTCACATTTTTCACAATATTTAATTATAATTCCTTGTTTATAACCTTTCATGCTATCTATACTATCTGTTATCCAATTATGATTACAATTATATTGCAAATATGTTTCTGCTTTTTTCAAGGATGCTTCTTTTTCTTTTATTTCTTCTTTTAAATTAACTATACTTTGATATAATCTTTTTTTGTAAGAAATTATATCTGGCAAGCTAGTCATTTCAACTTTACATCCATTTACGGTTATTTCCATTGTAAAAATATATTAAAACAACTTTAAACCTATTAATCATAATGATACAAATGAATTACTTATTTGTATTATTATTATCGTTTTTATGCGTAGTTAGTGCTAGTAAACCTAGATTATATACAAGAATACCACAATATTTGGTAGATGATAGAGTTAGTAATTTTTTAAATGAAAATAGAATTACTAACTGTTTTGAATTTCGTGAAACTGAAACAAATTTATTATTAAAATGTTGGAGAGATAATAAATTAACTGATGTGTCAATTGATATCAATCCTGGTAAAAGAGAATATAAGGCTTATTTTGGATTAAGTGTTAGTGTTTAATATTTTAATCGCTATTCATCGAAGCTGTATTGTTAGATTGAGTTGCATTTGCAGCATTACCGGCTATATCATAAATAGAAGTACCATCGTGTGGATTTACTGTTAATGTTTCATTACCATCAGCACTTCCTGTATAAGTAAACGCTATATCCCAAACATCTGCCCCCCCTGTGGGATTGCTAAGTGAACCGATTACAGGATTTGTAGCGGTTCCACCAGTAATCGTTAATTCAAAATCAGCAGCGGTGAGGGCACCAGTTCCATTACTGGTAGTATAAACAAGTTCGTTGAAGGTAACACGAACTGAATCATTGTTTGGTGTACTGCCATCATTAATAATAGATATACTCATTATTGTTGGTGCAGTTACATCTATAATAACATTGCCTAAATCACCACTTACCGCTCCTGCTGCATTACCTGCCCCATCCAGAATTGTTCCACTATAAGAAGAAACTAATAGATCGGTTGAATTATTGTCACTTCCACCAACTGTATATTTAAATACTAATGATGCTGAACCAGTGCCACTATCATATGATGCCGTTGCACTATTTGACAATGTGAGAGTTGGTGTTCCTGTAACATCCACACTTTCATTCCAAGTAACGGTAATATCAATGACGTCACCTGCTTTATAAGCGTCATCCGCGGCTGCTACTGAACTAAAGCTAGGTGCTGTTTGATCTATAACAATAAGACTACTGCTCGCCGTTCCTGTTGTTGCATTACCAGCACTATCTGTTATAGTGGCATTAAATTCCATAGTGTAAGTTTCAAGAAAGGGACTAGACCCTTCAAAAACAGTAGCAGTAACACTTAAAATTTTATTACCAGGAATATCTCCACTTTGTATTGTATAAGCACTATCTAAATTTGTCCATGAACCTGGGGTCTCAGCTGATCGTCTAACTAATAACTGTATAGTTCCGCCTACCAATGTGCTGTCATTTACTAAATTAAGCGAAATGTCTAGTCCTGTATTCGTGGCATTCCAATAACCATTTTCTACAGTTCCACCAGTTGATTCAACGGTGCCTACTGTAAAGCTAAATGGGGCTGTTGTATCCACTGTAAATGAAGAACTTGTTACTTGGGGAGCTGCATTTCCTGCCAAATCACTTACATCAGCGGTCATTGTATATGATTGACCATCCGTAAGACCTTGCAAACCAGCCGCACTAATCGTTACTGTTGTTGCATTACTTGAAATGGTATTTGTATATGTTGCACTATTTAATGTAATTGTTAAAGTTTGACCATCTTCTACATCACTAGTTGTCACACTTACAGTTCCGTCACTGTTGTCTTCTGTAGCATTCAATACCGCACCCCAACTAAAGGCACTAGTCGCAATTGCATTAATAGATGGTGCTGTTGTATCCACTGTAAATGAAGAACTTGTTACTTGGGGAGCTGCATTTCCTGCCAAATCACTTACATCAGCGGTCATTGTATATGATTGACCATTCGTAAGAGCTTGCAAACCAGCCGCGCTAATCGTTACTGTTGTTGCATTACT
>WLWF01001629.1_pt1 | contig 17820 bp, 9 predicted proteins | sample 6718331 | NCBI WGS metagenome assembly WLWF01 (sample SAMN12718692, study PRJNA515312) | sponge metagenome | isolation source: marine sponge | host: Mycale hentscheli | place: New Zealand: South Island, Marlborough, Capsize Point | collected 2003-05-01
TCTCCAGTTTCAGTCAGCGTATAGGTAACATCGTTCTTAGAATTGGTAGTGTTAATCCAAGGCTCAGCCACAAAGTCAGTCGTACCTGTTGCTTTGAACTGGAAGCGATAGCGATAGGTAACTGGTACCTTACCACCAACATATTCAGCGGTCTTAGCTGTAACAGTCTGACCAACTTGATAGACGTTAGTACCAATCCAGTTAGAACCCATACCATCAGCTATCTCTAACGGGTCAACAGGTGATACTGGTTCCCAAGGGTTACCATCCTGGTCAACTACTTCTACAATCTCTTTGATTGGTAAATAGTTATTCACCGTAGTAGGGGTCTCAGACTCTTCAACCCCTGTTATCTCTAGTCGTTTAAGATATGGGAGAAGACTAGCCATTTACACTACCACCAAGGTAATGACAGTTTCACCTGCTAGTTCTTGGTTAGATGCTTGACGCTCAGTGTAGTAAGCAGCATTAAAGGTGGTATCAGATTCGTATTGTGGATAAGCGGGGATACAATGAGAAGAGAGGGTAGCACTCTTAACAGCAGTATCAATTGAAAGTCCAGTGTAAGCCATAGTAATTAAAAAGATAGTGTAGTAGCTTCAGTCTCAAAGCCAAAGCGGAAGCCAATGATTGGTACAACCAATGAACGAATAGTAGCAAGCTGATTGTAGTAATAATCCACGTCATCCACATCGGCACGCTTTAGATCAAAGAGTTGTGCTAACGCAGTTTCAAGTGTTGCCTTATCTGCCGGGTCAATACCAGTATCATAAGTCAATGTTTCACTAATAGAAGTAGCGTAATAGTTCATCGTTTGCTTCAAGTTAGTGCTTTCATTAGCTTGCTCAAACGCAATCTCTGCACCACTATCGTCTTCAAAGATTGACTCATCAAAGACAGCAAACTGTGTTGGAGAAAAACCACTACCATCATCGTAGTAAGGAAGGACAACAACACGTCCAGAACTAATAATAGACTTACAAGCACGGGTACGGTTAATAGTACAGCGCGGTTTTAAAGTAAGACGAGTAGGATTGTTTGCTGTACTTTGAGTAAAAGACATACGGATGTATTTAGATCCATTACTAGAAGTACCTGGAGTACGTTTTGTTTGTAATGTTGGATCTCCACCACCAATCAAACCAGCATCTGACCAGCCCATAATCTCAGTCCTGATTTTTACAGGAGCTGCCAAAGGACCTGGAGATAAAACAGCAGACCCTTTGTTATCAGTTACTTCCATGTTATAGGCTACGTTGACATAACCTTGGGAGTAATTTTGAACTTTAGATGTAGCTGTGATCGTGACTGGATAAGTCAATAGCAATACAGCAGCATTAGTGCCAGGTGGCATCTCTACTACTTGAGAATTGTTATCAGCATCAAAGATGTCATAGAAGCTTCTGTTGTACCACCTATCAGTAAATGGATCATCACCATTTTCTTGTGCAGGAGTCCAAGCTGATTGAGCTGTAGTTCCTTGCTCATGCTGATAGACACCAGCAGCAGGGAAGTTAACCATAGTGACGCTGTTAGTACCAGTTACACCACCGCTACCACCACCACTATCACAGCAAGCTACTAACTCAGATAGCGTTACACCATCAGGGTTATTAACATCATGGAATTCAAGCTGATCTTGGAAAGCAGTGAGTCGTGAGTTACCACCATCATATGCTTTAAGTTCTACTGTACCGTTCTTGTTGCCTACTAAAAGGCGACCTGGATATATATTAGTAAATTCACCAAGGTTATTAACACCATCTTGATGCTCAACCCTAACGTATTCACCATCTTCAATAGACCATGTCCAAGGTTCAGTAATAGTTTCTGCAACATCTGATTTAAGATTGCCGTCATTATCACCACAGGGGTTTCCCCCTGCAGCACCACCTGTTGCATCAGCAGCATTTACCCAACCTTCTGCAGTGTACTTAAGTACTTGGGCAGCTTTAGGGTCACTAATAGTGACGTCTGTTAATTCATTTAATGTAGTCATTTTATTAATTTAAAAGGTTAGTAGCTTCTGTTTCTGAATATCCCGCAGCAACTAAAGCTTGTTCTGCTCGATATTTTACAAGAAGGTAGGATTGAACAGGATAATAGGTTCCGTTAATTAGACGGTTAAACCCAATTGGAATGTAATCAGGTTGAATAGAAAGATCATAAATACCAAGTTGTGGAATAGCTTTATCAGTTCCATACTTAGCAATCATTTCTTCTGTATCAACCAATCGGTCTCTTTTTATGCTATAGAACTTCATTAGGCATCTCCTGTCTTAAATGTATTGAACGTAGAAATTACAGAAACAGCATTACTAGAATTGTATTCCACTTTAACTTGATAGAACTTATTAGGTTCTAGTTCTGGATTAGCCCAAGGTGTAGCACCATCTTGACTTGCATTAGCAGCAAAGTCTAGGTAAACACCAACATCAGTCCAAGGTCCTGTAGCAGAGTTACCCTTCTCTAATGTCCATGTACGGCTAGTTAGAGTGGCATCAGTACCAGTGAAGTCTGTTGTACCACCATTCATAGAGGTAAAGATGATTGACTGTGGTGACGGGGCATAGGATGTAACCAGAGCACCTTGTGCATAAAGACCAGCTAACCACGTACCAGATACATTAGATACACCTAATACATTGCCGTCTACATACTCAACATCATCGGCTGATGCGATTAGTGGTTGACCTGTGACTTTGGTTGCACCCTGTCCGCCGGGAACGGATGAGTCAACAAGGACTCTGCCGTTTACTTTTACCTTCCAGAGACAGCAGCTATCATATTGCCCGCCACTATCGGTATAAGTTAGATATATTTCTTTTAAATCAGTAATACTAAAAGGACCTTTCCATAAAGGTGAGTCGTAATGTTCAGTACACGGAACTGAATGTAAAATATCTCCTGCACTATTTTTAAGCTCAATACGCCCTCCAGTGGCACCTGTTGAGGTTGACGACGAAGCAAAAAGCTCTACAACACCATCAAAAGAACTTGCGAAAGTCCAACTATTTGCGTTGTTGCTTAATCTACTTGCACCAGGATATGGACTATTATCTGATAAATCAGGGGGGATTGGTAATGTAAATACATTTGTCCATCTATCTATGTCCCCTGTAGTTGTTCCTGTGCTACTCCACTCTTGACTTGGCTCATACCTTCCATCACCAGCATCTCCAGAACTATCCTGTCCATACCATGAACCACCATCAACAGTCATCGTGTTGTTGGCTGTGTCTACGGCGGTGATTTTTACTACATTTTCTGACTCAAAATCACTGGGATATGGAGGGCTCCAATTATCAAGATACGTTTGGTTCAACGCAAATGCCATGTAGTTAGAAATTTGATCGGGTGCATGCACTGCTCCAATCAAGAAATACCTAGCGTTGGGATTGTTTGTACATACTGACCTAATTGAAAAAGGATCACCGGGATTGAATGTTCCTTCAGAAGTCCAAGTTTTTCCATCAACAGAAGAGTATCCACCCCATTGAGAGCCGCCAGCAATGTTGAGTTGAATGTCACTGTCGGTGTTATCTGTCAAAAAGAAACAGACATTGTAGATACCTTCAGTTCCGTTGAAAGTAAATGATTGAAAACCAGTAGCATCTGAGGCAGTTGAAACTGTTTCGTCGTTTCCTAAGAATGGGTAATCGGGTCTATCACCTAGGTAAAAAACTGGAGAGTCAATTAAAGTACTCTTAACCACATCACCAACCTGGAAGTATTCAAGGTCGGGGTTGGGGGTGTCGAAGGTGAGTCCATAAGTGGGATCTGGTGCAGAAGGGATACTTGGATCTACAAGTTCAACTCCGTTGATTTTTATTTTTAATAAACCTGTGTATCCCCCATGCCCAGTAGTGCTTAACTGGATTGAAGTGATGTCAGTACGTGAACTAAAGGTAAATACTAAAGGGTTACCTGCTAGATAATTAGAACTGCCGATTATTGTTTTACTATCTGAATCATTTATTAATGCTGTAAATTCGCCATTAGTATTGCTTGTACCTACACCATAGATTTCTAGCTTTGTTACGTTTGTAAATCCAGGATTCCAAGTCCAAACACCTTGATTTCCCAAGGCGACAGTGGATAGGTTGGCGTCGAAAGCATTTGCAAATTTGTATCGATTAAAATCACTAGAAGCATCCTGTTGATTGAAGTCACCTGCTGAATTGTTACTCCAAGTTTCGCTTTGATTCCAACCAGACGCTTGACTAACATTCGCAATCTCACTGGTAACCGGAGTCTTCACATCTCCATTCTCATCAACCATCGTCAAAGGACCAACCATATTGGCTAGTTCTGTGTCGTCGGTGAAGGTAAGAGTTGCTTGAGCACTTATGGTTTTGGAGATATCTGTATCAGCGGCTCCGGGGATGCCCGGGTCTACCAGGAGTATGCCGTCAACCTCAACAGCCGTCAGATAGGTTCCATAGTTACCTTCATTAGTGAGTTTTATTTCAGATAATGTGTTGCCAAGTTCACTCGCTGTAAACACCATCGGTTGTGCATAATTCTGCACTGAATCAGCTTTACCCTCGACTGAATCATTCAACCTTATACTTGCTACTCTTTGGCAATAACAATAACAAATAACACTTTCTACTACTGTTAAAGGTATTGGAGGTTTCCATAGCATTGTTCCATTTGTAGAAGGGAAGGCTACAGCTTGAGAATCAACTTCAGTGGAACCGTCAAATACGTTATCCCATTCCCTTTCGGTGTTTGCCGGAGTACCACTTCCGAAAAAAGACCAACCCTGACTCTGATTCCAAGGCTTACCTCCAGATCCGTTATTAGGAACGGATGAGTTAACGAGGAGTTTGCCGTCAATAGCTATCTTTGAAAAGCCAACATATTCAGAACCTGCGCCATTGCTACCAATTTGAAGCGTACTTAGTTCGGTGAACTGAGTAAACGTGTTTTTTACAATAGAATTGCCAGAACTAAGGCTGTTAGCAACCGACGTTCCGTTGATAATTAGGTGATCGTTATTGCTTCCTACATAGTTTGCCCAAATGTCTAGACTTGAGCTAATAGACACGGCAGGATTAAAAGTAATAAGAATCGGATCGCCAGCTTCTGAATAAGCAATGGTAGTTTCATTGCCGTCAAATCCATTGCTTACGGGATAACTAGAATGGCTTTTGTCAGCTCCATCACTCCACTCTTGACTTGGCTCATAGCGTCCATCATTAGTTCCATACCAGCTACCGCCGTCAACTGTGATGCTTGGACCGGCTGGATCGATGGCGATGATTTTAACTCCATCAGCTAATGGAGAGTATCCACTAGGGATAGATGAGTACCAAGCACTTTCGCCAAAGTTAGCTGTGAACCCAAATCCACTTCCAGAACCATCCTGAAAGAATGGGCGGAATGTTCTTCCTTGTAGTCCTGTGAAAGCAACACCTTGATCTACTCCATTTTTATAATAATTGAGAGTACCTGCATCACAATCTAAAGCAACACCAATAACATCTCCAGTTGTATAAGTTGTAGAATAAGAGGAAGCAATGTTGCCACTTGTATATTTATCTCCATTGTAATACCAGAAATAACCACCTTCGCCGCCGCCAGCCCATGTATTATTAGGATATGCAAGGTCACCAATACCTATCATGCCACCAGCAGCAGCTCCAACAGTAAGTTCCCAATACCATTTACCAGTAAATACAGAAGTTGTAGCATAAATACCACCAGTCGCACCACTACCAGCTAATCCTGTTAAATTTCCATTTGATAACGTAGAATTAGTAAGTAGTGTATCTGGGTCAAGTGTTACAGGTATAGAGTCTTGAACCACATCACCCACTTCAAACTTGTCGAAGTTGTTGGAGGTTGGGAAGGTGAGGACGTTACCATTAACAACGCTAGAGATGCTGACGCCCTGGTCTATCAAGGCGACCCAAAGTCCATTGATCTTAAGCTCGATTTTACTGAGCCATCCAGGCTCGCCGTTACCAGCAGGTCCCATCTGGTATGAGACAAATTGGTTACCAGACGGCGTGAATTCTACCGGAATATTAAATTCACCAGTGATTGGAATTCCCGATGCAATATCTACTCCATTCAAGAATATTGTATCTGCTGGTGCTGAGTACGTTGTCATGTAAAGGCGAACTTTCGTACAGGCAATTGGATTTGGAGGTGTAAACGTAAGACCTCCACCCATCCTGTCGGCAGTACCATCAAATCCGTTCACGGGGTTAAAAGATGCGCTGTACGGGCTCCCAGTCACGTAGTCGCTCCACACTAGGGATTGATCCACGTTGGAGACTTCGGCAACACTCGCAATCGTGTCGGTTGTATAAACCAAATCACCATCTGCTCCAACAGCAGTAATAGCTGTAGACAATGGCTTATAGGGTTCCCCATCATTTAATCCTGCACCATTTAGAGGTGTTAGGACTTGAACAGGTTGTTCAATAAAACCTGTTGCACCACCACCACTAGGTAGTTGATCAGCAGTCATCTTATATGACACACCCTCCCGTTCTACTAATAGTAGATCTGAATCTTGTAAATTACTCATGTCTTGTGTTTCTATTTTGTAAGAAGTCCCCGCTCTTTCAACGAGGAGTAGATCAGTATCTTCCATAGTTAAGCCGGGAGAGCTGGTAACTGTGCTAGTGCATAACCACCAGCGGTGATGTTACCTGTAAATGAAGCAGTGCTTTCTCCAGTAATAGTACCGGGAACTCTTAGGTTATCTGCACCATCTACAGGTTCTAAAGTTGTACCTGATTGCTGCCACAGACCACTGTCTCCGCCACCACCACCTGTACTAATAATTTCAGTCCAATTATTATTCTGCCGTCCGTACTGTCTACCATCTGTGGGTGCTTCAGGGACACCACTGTCACCACCTGAACTAATTGTCTCAGGCATCCAATGGTTCATACCAGCATTCCATACCAAGGCTTGACCATCAGTAGGAATATGACCGACAGTGGATATATCTACATCTGTAAGGTCACCAAGACCTAAAGAAACATCACCTGTTTGACTGTTAACAGAATTAACTGGTGCAGCAGGCGGTACATAAGTATCAGGCAAAGCACCCACATCTGCAGCATCTAGTTGAACAATACCTGCTTTACCGTTGACCGATACAACACTAGGTAAGCCAAAACCACCCTTCCTGACGAGTTCTACAAGCCGTGCTTCTACAGCACCTGTAGTTGGGATGTGAGCATCATCAATTTCATCAATCCACGTATCTTCTAGATAGGTTGTCTCATCACATTGATCCCAATAACGGTTATCAATCCATTGGGTAGTTGCTACTACTTCATCATTAATTGTAAGATCAGAATTAGACTTAACTAAGTCTCCTTTATAGCCTGCTTTTGTCTCATCAACATTAATTCGATTTAAGAATAACTCTTTAGACTCTTCTAGTTCTTCAAGAATATTTCCACTAGTGCATCTGCCTTCTTCAATAGCTAATCGTAGTTGATTAAAATCAGTATTCAAGTCATCAGCTTTTACTGAATGACCAGGATGGAAAGCTGCTTGCATCTGATCAATATCAGTACAGCGATAGACGACTAGATTTGTAGTGGGTGGTGTGTCTAACTCAACCGTTGTAGGGTTTAGAAAGCGCCAGTCAGTGCCGTATGTAAGGTCTACATATTTAAGTTGTTTGTCATCATACTGTGTCACTTTGACATCAGTAGTTTCTATGTATTCAAATGGAAATGTAAAGGCTCTTTGGGAACCATTACCTTGGTATTCAATTCGGGCGTCACAGTCTGTGCATTGTGCCATAGCTTATTTGTTGATAGATAGGATTTCTTGAATATTTGCACCTAGACTTTCTTGTTCTTCTCTATTTGCATCAGCACGGGCTTGAGATAATGCGAAGCCTCGGCTTTCATTATCCATCTGTTCTAGTGCTTGGGTTTTAGCCAACCTTAAAGCGTTGTTTAATTTGGTGAATATAAAAGTAAACTTCTTTTTATCTGGATAACCAGACTTCTTGAATGCTTCTCTAAATTCTTTACCACCAGTTGTATTCATAAGCTTTTCTACTTCTTTATAGAATAACCTATTAGTACCAATCTTCTGGTAAAGTTTGGCTTGCATCTCTAGGTCTAACTGTTGACCGCGACCATCAGTAGACATAGAAGGACGTGAGTCATACTCAACATCAATCAAGAATTGTTTAACAGGACTAATCTTCTTACCTACTTTCATAGGTGAGTATGTGTTCCACAAACGAGAGAAGATGTTATTAGATTCATTGATCTTACTACCATCAATCCAGTCATACTGTTCAGGTAGTGCAAGTTTACCGGGAGTCCTGTTAGCCATCATTGCAAAGAACTGTTCTTCTACAACACGTAGGTTAGGACTAATCAATCGTGTAAGTTCTGCCATCTGACTAGATCCAGGTAGGATAGCACTAGCAGCAAAAGGAGCTGCCCATCTGTTGATAGCTGCACCATTACCATTGACGATGTCATAGATAGGTTCAATACCAGCAAGCATTGTCTTATCAGTTACTGAAGCACTTAAGACAAAACCCATACCAGTCAGAAGTTTCTGTAGGTTAGCTTCACCTAAAGTGTCAAAGTTATCCATAATATTAGCAGTCAATGCTACGACGTCTGAGAGGGCTCCTAAGCCGTCATAACTTACCCAATGACCAGTAGGAGTCTTGAAGCTTCTCTTCTGCCAGTCAGCGTCTCTACGGACCTTCTGAGTCTGTCTATCAGCTACACCGTCACCAGTCAAAGAACTATTCAAGAATAAAGCTACAGCACCCATCGTATAGACAGTACCCATTGCTTTACGTCCTTTCATCTCACGACGAATGTTGTTGTAGTTAACCTCTGCCATCTCATCATATGGAATCTGACGACTAGCAAGTGCTTCTTTTAGCTTTTCAATAGGTACTTCTTTGATAGGTTGTTCAAACAAATTTACTTCTTTGATAAACCTACCTAATGGTGTATGACTAGCAGCAAAGCCCATCATATTCAATGGAGTTCTGGTAAATAAAAGGAATGGTTTTAGTGCTGGAACTCTCTTAATGATATTTGAGACAGCATCATTCACATCATTATTATTGTTCATCGCTACTTCACCAGAAGCATACTTCAATGCTTTATCTGTAATGATCTCACGACCCATTTCATCCTTGCCCCATATTTCCTTATAGGCAGTCTCTTGTAGTTGAGTAATCATATCAGCATCAAAATTATTTGTGCGATATACTTTATCAAATGCAGCACCGTGTGAATGTATAGTACCCATAAAGGCTTGTGTAAATCCATCAGTAGCTTGCATCAACCTGTTACCCATCCGCAATAAGGGGTGTTCAGCTAAATCATTTATAGCCTGTACCTGTTCAAACATAACAGCAGGTCCTAAATTACCTTGTGCTTCTGAGGCGTCAGCAAAAGCACGTAGAACTTCCATCTGTGCTTCATTCTTCTGTATCAAGGATTCACGTCCAGCACCACCTGTGTAATTAGGATCTAGCGCAGACCGTCTCATAGACTCAGCAAAATACTTACGACCATTAGACATTGCATCGCCATAGCTTTTCAGCATGTACATCGCACGCTGCATGCCAATCTTATCTCCAGTCATCATTGCACCAGCGAATGGTGTAACCGCTTGTTCCATCAACACAGCCGTGTTAGATGCAACTGCTCTGATTGGTGTTGCTACAGCAGACAGGACATTGTTATAAACATTAGCCCAGAACCCTCGCATCACTACGGAGTCAATCTCTGTATCACCATCAACTATTGCCTTACTAAAGACACCATAAGAGTTACGGACATAGTTATTCAGAGCATCCATGCCTTTAACTGAACCATTGGTTGCTTCATAAGCAAGTATCAACGGACCTAACATCTCAGGATTCTTTTCACTTACTTCCTGTAGTACAGCTCTAGTAGCTTTAGCTTCAGCTTGTAGTTGTTTAGTAATGTCTGCATTCTTTGCACGTAGTTCATCAGGAGATAACTGCTTACCACCACGCTTGAATACATTCATCAAGTTCAACAGGTTGCCTCGTTGCTTACCTGTCTCACCATTAGCAACCATCAATAACTCAATACGATCTAAGATCTGTTCCTGTGATCTGACATAAGCAGCACTACCTTCTGAGTAACGCATACCTTGTGCCATATCAGAGACTTGACCAGCAACTGATGTACGGACATAAGACTCAGCAACACCATCACCGAACTCTTGCATAGCGTTCTTAAATGCAAGTTTGACAGCAGTCATCCCTTTAGATGACATCATAGTTGCACCGGTATCAGGGTGTATACCAGTCTCAAACTGCTTCAACCTAGAAGTAAGTTCACTATTAGTCATGTAACCCAGATCTTTAGCAAGTTGTTCGCCTGCATCTCTGATGGTTATAGAGTTGATCATCTTACCATCTAATGTCTTATAGCCATATTCATCAGCTTGAGAAAGAGTATTACGCAGACCTTTCATCACAGCACCATACTCTTCTACACCCTCTAAGGAGTACTTCATAGCAGGCTCAGTCATGACGGAACCAAGACGACCATAGGAACCATCAAAGTTCTTATTGATCTTTACTACATCAACAGAAGCACCAATGATTCCCATATCATCAGCAGACCTGGCACCCATCTCCTCGTATCCATACATATCGTGGATACCAAGTGTTGGTTCATCTAGGTTCTGTGACTTCATCAGGCGTTGTGCACCAATGTCATCAAGGTCAGTACTACGCTTACCAGCAGAACCATCCATTACTTCTAGTGGTGTGTTAGCTGCAGGTTTATTGTTATTCTTGATCCACTTACTTGCTTTCTCTGACTCAGGGATATAACGTGTTGCTTCGTCTACTCCTCTCAAACCTCGGAATAGTTTAGCAGCACCACTTAAGACATCAGTAAATAGACCTAAGCCTAGACCTTCTAATATGTTCTTATTCCTCTTACTCTCTGTACTCTCACCATCATATGTTGCCATACTTTGGGGGATCATATCTGCAATCCAAGGTGGTGCAGATTGTTTAATAGTACCTAATAGGTTATCATCCTCTGATTGTTCAGAGATAGCATCAACACCTACACCAACACCTGCAGAGAAGCCCATAGTAGCGAGCTTCTTAAACAGTGGGTCAGCTAAGATCTTTAGTTTTGATGCCTTAGCTGCAGCACCTAGTGCTCCGACACCACTCAATGTAAGACCGATAGTAGGACCTACAATAGAGAAGATTTCTCGGATAGCTGTTGCTGTATTGTTATGGAACTTAGGTAGCTTTGGTAGATCAACACCTGGAATTATGTTCAGTGTTTCTACACCAAAGTCTAATGCTCCAGTTGGTATAGACAAAGCTGCTTCAGACACATTACGTGCTAAATCACCTGCATCATACCCTTCTTCAAAGATACTTGTCTGGTCCTTCTTTTGTTCTTTTGGCTTAGCTTCCGTAGAAGCTTGTTGTTGTGGTTGTGGTTGAGATTCTTGTGAAGTAGGTTGAGGTTGTTCTTCAGGGTCTACAGGCATATCAATATCAACTGTACTGATAGCCTCAAACGCCTTTAGATCATCCTCATCCATTGCTTCAGGCGTACCATTAAAGATCTCATTCATTGGATCTGCCATAATTAACTAGGGATTTGAGCAGCGATGCTAGGTCGCATGACTGCTGGGTCTTGTAGTGATTGTTTTCCATAACCATATTTATATGCTCCTCTCATTACCTTGCCGTAGTAGTCTTGGTTCTCTGCATTACCTGGAATAGGTCCACCGTATCTTTTGATGTTACCCATGCCACCGTTGTAAGCAAAGATAGCAAGCCTCATATCACCATTAAAGAAATCAACTAGATACTTGAGATACTTAGCAGCACCATCAATAGCTGACTGTGGGTTATAAGGACTTACTCCAAACTCAGCAGCAGTAGGATCCATGAATTGTGCGAGACCTTTAGCACCTACAGGACTAACAGCTTTAGGATTCCAAGCACTTTCAGTCTCAATTAATCCAGCAACAATAGATGGTGGAATACCATGCTTCTGTGCTGATTTTTGAATCATCTCTCCATATCCTCCAGGCACTACCGCAGGGTCATACTTACCAGTACCACCGAAGCCACGGGATGACCTTTCAGGTGTCTTGAATTTATGTAGTAGTTGTTGTTGTTGTGGTGTTAGTTTATTCACTACTTCCATTGCTGGAGTAGGGGGTAAAGCATCCATTCCGTTTAATTCTAATTGTTTGTTTAGTACAGTTAGTGGGTCTACATTTAATCTTTGAGCAATAAACTCAACTGCACGACCTGGACTAAAGCCAGGTTTGCCGTAGCCTTTGACTGCAGCTTTTAATTCTTCTGGTTTTAGTAGATAGCTATCTTCGATTGAGTTGGGTGTTTTCAATGCTTCCTGTATCCCTGCAAACCTTGCCGCTGTATCACCAGCAGGAGTACCTAACTTACCAACAGTTTGTGAGTGGTAGAACTGGATAATCTGTTTAGGATTACCTGCCATATTTTTTACTGCTGCATCAAGCTTATCAGTTATTACTTTGTATGCTGTACCAGCAGGATCAGGATCACCTGTTAAAGCAAGTCGTGTTACCTCTTGTTGATATTCTTGTTGCATCTTAGTGACGAACATTCCAACAGCAGGATTATTAGCAGCTTGCTTATCTAACTGAACTAAGAATTCAACCTTCTCTTTGATAAAGGCGTCATACCCCTCACTTTCTTTTCTTCGCTTAGCTGTTTGACCAGCAATAGAACTATACCTAGATTGTAGTTTAGGGTCATACTTCAGCAAGCGTTCAGGTGTCAGCAAGTTTAGCTTTATCAATGATTTAATCTCAGTCTCTTGCTTATCACGAACATCAGCATCAACAGAGTTAGCTGCCAGGATTCTCAACTTAGAAGCAGGCATACCATATTTCTTTTCAAGAGCTTTAGCAGCATCTTCAATCTGCTTATCTGTATAGCCATCAGTGTCTGACGGATCTAAGAAAGAATCAATAGCAGCTTTCTCTTCTTTCTGAAAGATCATCTGGCTTTCAGCTTGACTCCTATTCCAATCTGTTATCTGTTGTGCATCTACTTGACGTTGGATGTTCTCAAACTTAGCTTCATGTAGTTGACCGTATGTCCTACCTTTTGGATCACCAGGAATAGGTTGCCGCTTCATGTTCTCAATATCAGCATCGGATATCAGTCCTGCTTTACGGAGTTCAACGAGCATACTATCAAACTCATCCCAAGCACCTTTATAACCTAAAGGTTTACCTTGAGCATTAACAGTGTTGCGTACAGTACCCAAGAATGTGGGGATATCTTTAGTAGCTAAGAAAGCTGCTTTTTGTTCATCTCTTGTTTTATCTGAATCCTCAATAGCAAATGTCTTACTCCACTGCCTCATAGCAGCAGCATTAGAATCTGTGATTACTGGGTAAACCTTCTGAGCTAAGAACTGTGGATTCAAACCAGTCAGTCCTGCTTCTTTGTAGAACTCTTTCTGTGCCAGTGCTCTAGCTGCAGCATAGTCTTCAGAAGTGTTATAGTTTTGAGGTGGTACTCTCTGATTCACGTAGTTGTCAAAGTTGGCTACAGCAGCTGAAGCAAAACCTTGCCTACGACCTACTTCATAATGAGTAGTAGCTTTGCCAAGTCTTGCAGCGGCTTCATAGTTCTCACCAGATTCACCTAAGACTTCTGCTACTACATCTTGTACTACACCATCTTGTTGTTTAGCTGCTTCTGCTCCAGCATCATATTCTGATGTATCTAACTGGGACCGTTCCCACTGCTGTTGTCCTGCTACATTACCTTCTGCTCTTTGATCTTCATTGATACCCTCCTGACGCTTTACAAGAGTATCAGTCAGTTTCTTACTCATCTTAGATAAAGCAATCAGATCTTGTCCAACTAACTTTGAGTTAGCAACACGAGTCCTATTGTTTGCTTGTACCTGTGCTAGTGCAGCTTGATCAGCAGAATTCAGGCGTGAGTTAATCCTATCTAATGCAGGAATAACATCTACTACCTTACCAGGTTTGTAAGCAGTCCCCTCTTCGTAAGATTGAAATTGATCTTGTTCCATAGTTATTAAGGTAGAAGTGAGTTATATGTGTTGTATCCATCCACACCAGAACTAATAAGTCCTGCTGCTAAGCCAAGACCAGATGGTCCAGGTGTCATCACAGGTGGGGGAGGTGCAACACCAGCTTGTGGGTTAAGTGCTACCTTCTCATAAGCTTGTTTGTTAGAAGATTCAACCTCTCGTCTAATGTCTGCTGTCTGCCTGTTATAAGCAAAGCCTGCACCCATTAGATTCTCTGCAGCAATAGCTTGATTCCTACCAAACTGACTAACAATTTGGTTATCAAGTCTGTCAGCTGTCTTACCAGTTAAACCAGCATTAGCCATCCTTCCACTACCTTTCAGTAGATTCACAAGGTTAGCTTGCTGTTTAAATGACGCTTGTTTGTAGGCACTATTTAGTTTTCGCTGAGCACCTGCATAGGCACGTTGTCCTGCCATAGAGTTCTCTTGTAGTTGACTATCATATTGGTGTAGTTGTCGTCCATAGCGATGGACTTCCCTATCCCAGCTTCTCTCTCTTACTTTTAACTGATACTTGTAGTTACTTGTTGCAGCAGCGTTCTGTGCAGAGGCTTGAGCACTAGCAGACTGGTGTTGTCCGACTGCTCCCAACGCACCTGACGCAAACGAAGCAACACCTAAAGCGGCTGGTGCACACATTTGTCGAATCTTATAAAGGATAAGTTGTTAGGTCCTAACTTCACTTCCTCGTGAAACTCAAAACCTAGAAATTTTAGTAGTTTGATGTGGACGGTATTCCTCTTGTCAACGTAGTTCCACAGGTAGGGTTCAGGTCTACCATCGATAAACCTTTTAGCTTCCCTTGCAAAGTGGACAGGATAGTCATAGATAGCTGAGGTGGTCAGCATCCATATCTTCCCTTGTTCTTGAATACCTGCCAGTCCGGCAATCCTGCCGTTAGGCACGTTGAATGATACACAGAAGCCATTCAGAGAGGCGAGAGGGATGTGAATAGTAGGAACTATCCCATGACCTTCTTCGCACTCCCTGCGGTCTTCTGGACGTAGATTAGAAGCCACCTCATAGGCAGCTTCCAAAGTGATTGGGTGAATAAATCTAGACACGTTTGTAATATCGTTGGTTATAATCTCCTTCCCATCTCATTGAATGTAAGACAAGAGGATGTGGAAAGTCAGATGATAGGGTTACATCTAATGCTGTGTTCCTTGTGTAGACAGGAATAGTTCTCTCTACTTCAGGGATAGTTGGTACTGCATCAGCTTCATACCTATCCATATAACGTGATTCATAGAGAACATCATAGTCATCCATTCCATCTCGTTTGATGTGGAAGTTATAACTACCAATGTCAGCAAAGTTAAAGTTCAGCCTATGTACTATGAGGGATGATGTGGTATCAGATTGATATGTATTCATCTCTTTCTTAATAACATTGACTGTTGGGAACTCAACCTTCATCTCAAAAGGAACACCCTCATCAGTATCCGTGTACATATCAGTCCACGGTCCATCTTGATTATCAAGTGTTAGTCTTAGTAGTGAGCATTGGTTGTTCTCGTTTTCTGTAACTACATAGTAGATGTTATCTACAATGGTATGAAAGATAAAATCTTGTGGTAGTTCCCACCTGAACCATACCGACTGTATCTGTCTGTCAGCAGACTCTTTGAAGAACCTATAGCACCACACATCTTTAGTCATATACCTACCAGCCATAATCAAACCAGTCTCTCTTGACTGGGTGATACGGTCTAGGTCAGGTGGCATAGACTTAGCTACAATCTTACTACGCTCATTGATATCTGCTGAACCTTCCCTTGCTATGTTAGCCATCTCATAGAAACGACTTGTATTAGGAGATGATCCCATGAAACCTACATTAGTTCCAATAGTAAATGGTGAAGATCTAGTGTTATATTCAAACCTAGATACCTCATTAATTTGAGCTGTTGTAGGATCAAGAATATCTGAGTCAGTAGAGAAGTAGAACTGTTGGTAGTTACTGAATAGTACAAGACCATTGTTCTGAACGATACCGTCTTGCAGTACTGAACTGAAGTCTGTACTAGCACTAACATCAATAGGGTCTAATGGTGCTACAGCAAGAGCAGAGCTAGGGAATAGGTTTAACAACTCACCTGCTCTAGTCATGATTACATTCTCTTGACTAAGGAACACAAGTCTGTTCCTGTAGAACATCATGTTATTAATGCTGAAGTTATTGAACGAAGGGTTGAACTCATCTGTACCACAGGTTCGTTCTTTCCATTTACAAGGTCCAAAAACAAATGCTGTCTGACCATCAGATAACCTGGAGTAGACTAAAGCGTGAGGCATAGTGCCTGAGTTGAACTTGACTAATCCTCCAGGTTCAGCACATTCTTCCCAGTAACCAGTAGCACTTGTAGAGTCACCGTCGTTACCATAGTTAGCTCTGAACTGTACCCAGTAATCGTCATCACCACTAAAGGCATTAGATACCTTGGCAATGAATCCATCCTTACACTCAACAGGTAAGCGGGATACATTGTTGACAGTAGCGTAGGGGTTCTCTAACTCCTCATCTTCATTAGACAAGATGTTCATCAAGTCTTTCTCTGTAGTAGAGACAGTGAATGGTGTTGCAGATTTATAGATATAAATACCATTACCTACAATCTCTACATCATTATTAAAGTCAGGTAGTGCATTGATAGCATCTCGTAGACCAACCAATACATCTTTGATCTTCATCTGTGTGTCACCACTAGATGGTGTAGTTACACCTGTGACTTGATAGTCAACATTAGATCTGATTGTAGTAGTACCTGTAATTTCAATGTAGTAGACAGCTTCACCTTCTTCAAAGCTTGGATCCTCGTCAGGTAATCCACTTTGGTAAACCTTAATTACATCACCTTTTCTCCAGTTCCTACCACCATTGAGAACCTCAACCTGATGACGGTACTCACATTCGTAGTAGTCACCATTCTTCTTAGCTACTTGTACACCTGTACTTTCAACACGGATAACTAATCCCTCTTGACCCCTGTCACTACCTTCATCTAGATAGTCACTATCAATAGTAAAGATCTCATTCAGGTTAGCAGGACAACTTGGGTCTTTATTAGGACCACCGAAATCATCTGTTCTTACAATAGATACAGTATTGACTGTTCTATATTCTGAAGTCTCATCAGTACCAATGATGTCAATGTCTAGAAGGTATTCCCTAGCAGGTGCTAGCTGAGTGATCTCAACATAGGCTTCAAAGGGTCTCTTGCTTTTTGACTTACTCATCGTCACTGCCCGTTCAGGGTTAGCGATGAAGGTGAAGTTATTGACAGTAGTGAAGTTTAGGAAGTCACTCTTATCGTGTGCTAGGTAGTCATGTACCTTACAAGTAATCAGATCTTCTGTACTAATACCTTCGCCAGAGTTAGGGTCAATCTCTACAGTACTTGTGTAGACATCAACATTCTCTCCTGTAGTACATTTCCATACTTCAATCTTACCAGCTCGGGTTACCTTGCCAATGAAGTTCTCTTTATCTTTTGAAGTAGGGTTCTCTCTAGTAAAGAAGAACCAGGATCCTCCTCTACCAGCAATACTATTAGCGCAGTTATTTTTTAAGTCAGCTATCTTCTCTAGACCATTACGTTTGTATAGACCATCAACTAAATCAGGGAAAGCATTAACACAGTCCCTAACCTGTCCTGGTTTCTTCATCTCGTCGGGCTGGTCAGAGATACCACCTGTTGCATAGGTGGGTA
>WLWF01001630.1_pt1 | contig 17813 bp, 31 predicted proteins | sample 6718331 | NCBI WGS metagenome assembly WLWF01 (sample SAMN12718692, study PRJNA515312) | sponge metagenome | isolation source: marine sponge | host: Mycale hentscheli | place: New Zealand: South Island, Marlborough, Capsize Point | collected 2003-05-01
TAGAACAAAAGGACGTTGGAATGAGAATAAAATCATTCATACAATGTATAAATCCATAGAGGATTTCATAGAGAAAGGAATACCAGAAGCAGATACTATTAGTGATGAATTTGGAGTGTCCACAGCGATGTGGGTATATGACTAATCTATATAAGGCTCATGTGCATTTATGCCATGAGAGTTCATGGCATCAGACATGAAGCCTTCATGTACACAAATGTGTACATATGGATGGATATAAAGCCGTATAACGGCTTATCTATTTATATATGTTTATGTACCCCATTGTACTCCTTTTTGTACCTATATTAGCACGTTATGACTTTTTAAGGTAAAATGGTAAATTGTGGGTAGAAGTGGTAAAGAGTGGGAAAATAGGGTAACACCCTCTATGGGAATGTTTAAAACCTTTATGTAGTAGACAAATCGTGTATAGGATTTCCCAAATTTTTTTTTGACATAGGTATTCCATCCCATGTAAAATTGCATTTAAGGGGGTTTTATATCCTAGAATATATGTACCATTCTGTACCTAAAGTATTAACCCTATATGTACACATTTGTGTATATACGTGTGGGCGTGTGTGGGCATGGTGATATAACCCATGAAAACTTATATAATATTATATAAGATGGCATAGGTAGAAACCACGAAACCCCATGTGATTTGACTCACATAGGTACAAGGTATTCGGCTTGTTTACTATTTGTAAAAAGCTATGATGTAAAAGTACAAATTAATATTGACAATTCCTAATAAAAAATGAATTATTTTTAGGGTAAAAAAAGGGGTGTTGTGGAGTCTACTCTCCTAACGATATTTCAGCGTCAGCCCGTCCAATTATAAGACAATACAAAGATAGGGATAATAGTTGATAAATCCAAATAAAGTTATTAACAATTGGGTGTTGATAAGTTGTTAATAAGTGTTATGAAAATATGGGGTAGGGTGGAGTCTACTCTTTCGGTTTTATTTCAGAACCAGACCCGTTTAAATCAACAATGTAAAAGTACAAATAATAAATGACATATCCAAATAAAAAGTGAAAAAAAATAAAATAAAAATATAGTAGGATATTAAATATAATTTTGTATATTTGTAAGGTCAAACAAAAAAACTAAATATTATGAACGAATTACAACTAATGTTATTAATGCAAAATCAAGGAATGGTTTTGAAATGTGGAATGACTATTACTGCACCTAATAAGGGTTTAGCTAGAGTTAAGAAAGAGTTTAAAAAAATGATGGGGTTAAGACCTAGATGTTCAGATGTAGATACGTTACAAGCGATAGGGCATCTTTATGCTATGAATGGTAAAGCAGATAAGTTCAACGATTATATTCTTAGTAGAGGTTTAGATAAATCTCATAGTATTTCATTAGTTATGGATTATGACATAGAAGAAGAAACAGTATAGACCTGTAAAATAAATTAGACTTCCAAATAAATGGGAGTCTTTTTTTTTCGTTATGTATAAAAAAAATATATGTAGGTTGGAGTCTACTCTTTCACTCTTGATGAGCGACCCGTTTCTCTTTCAAACCAACAATACAAATATAGGGATAATAAATGAGACTACCAAACATTTATGTGATTATTTTGAAAATAATTTAAATATAATATTATGTAAAAAAAGTTTGGCTCTGTAAGTACTATAAACACTAGGAAAATGAAAATAATTTAAATTTAGTTAGTTTTATATTTGGTGGAATGGAATGTATTACGTATATTTGTAGAGAATTAATTGTTAAACTAAAAACTATATTATTATGCAAAATTCAATTCAAAACAAAGTAAACGAAATCTTAACTGCTAACGGATTAGATTTCACAATTGAGAAACTTCCAATGGTGGCACAACAATCTGTTATGGGTGTAGGTGCGGAAGGTACATTAATAGAGGGTATCCAAGATATCAAAACGCCTTATTTCGGATTACTTAATACTAAGTCGGGCGAAATTATTAACACTGTAAAATCGGGTTATACTATTTCACAGAATGCTGAAATTATTGAGATGGTATTAAGAGGTATTGAGCCGTTTGGAGATGTGTTGTCAGTACATAAGGCTGGGTCGTTTAATGGTGGACGTAAGATGTTCATGCAATTAGCTATTGAGGGTTTGTCTAAGGTAGGTGTTGACAATGTTAAGAGGTATGTTACTATTATTGATTCTAATGATGGTAGTACTGGGTTATGTGTTGGTGTTTCAGATGTTACACTTTCATGTTCAAACCAATTCCATTACTTCTATAAGAATGGTCAAGCAAAGATGCGTCATACGGCTTCATTAGAGCAAAAAATTCGTGAGATTCCTAGTCTTATTCAATTGGCTTTAAATGAGTCTATGAGAATGGTTGAAACTTATAACCAATTTGCTAGTGTTGGTGTAACTGATAAGGATGCACATAACCTAGTTAAGACATTGGTAGGTGTTTCTAAATTGAGTAGTGCGAATGATTTATCTGATGCTTCAACACGTACCATTAATGCAATGGAGAAATTATACGAGATGATTCGTATTGAGATGGCACAAAAGGGTAAAACTGTTTGGGGTTTACATAGTGGTACTACTAGATGGACTACACATGAGAAGTCTGCACCTAGACGTGAGAATGGTAAAATTGAGAGTGCAATGCTTTCAACTAATTACCGTACCAATATTAAGTCATTGGAATTTGCTAAGGAATTAGCCTTAGTATAATAATTAACATAAGCAAGGAATGTGGGTAAAAGTTATCCACATTCTTTTGTTTATAAATTGTTAATAACTTTCATAAGAAAAATTTGCATATGTCGATTTTATTTCGTACCTTTGCAAATTTTTTTTGAGGACTATAAAAAAAAATATATGTAGGGTGGAGTCTACTCTCTAGGAAACTTGCGATTTCCAACCCTTCAACCTAATGACAATGTAAAGATACAATTAATAAATGACATGACCAAATAAAAAGTGATTTATTTTCAAATTATTTTTATAGGAAATATACACGTAGGGTGGAGTCTACTCTTTCAGCTTGTTCCACCGACCCTTCAACTTAATGACCTTACAAATATAAGAAAAAGAATCCGAATAAAAAAATAAAATAAGTTTTTTTATTTAAAAAGTTTTTTGTACTTTTATGGTCTAACTAAAACAAACTAATTATGTACGGAAAGAAAAGAGTAGTAATAAATAAGAAGGGACAAATTATAATTGCTGGTAAGAATGAAGGTTCAACTGGTGGTAGTTGGATTCCGATAGGACTTATGATAGACTATAAGAATGAAGGTGCTAATCTTGTTAGGGCTAAATTTCTTAAGCCCGAAAATATGTTTGAACGAAAGTTAGCTGATGATGTTAGTATAGTTAAAACATGTAAGACAAAAAAGGAATTAAGAGACGTTATTAAAAAAATATACAGTATTATATAAATAAATTTGGTATACTGGATTTAATTACTTATATTTGTCTTAACGAATTAATTAACTAACTAAACTATATATTATGTTACAAATTTCAGAAGAACAATTATTACAAGCAATTAAGAATGCTAAAACGTGTATAGCATTTGAGGACACTGAAAGTCAGAAGCAATATTTTAGAGGTGTTAAAGATACGTTAGAAAACCTATTGGCTAAAGCTAAAGCGAATGAAGTAATAAAAAAGTTTTAAAAAAATATACTATTATATTTGTTTATTCGAATATTAATCGTATCTTTACAAAGTCAAACAAATTAAAACTATATAATTATGAACTACAGAATTCCAAACAACTTATTATCTACTGAAAATAGTAAAACTACTAAAGGAGAAAAATTAGGGTATACTACATACATTATGTATTTAAGCCCACATACACAAAATAGTAAAGGTATTAATCTTTGTAGTCATGCATCTAAAGGTTGTGCTAAAGCTTGTCTATTTAAGTCTGGGGCTGCTAGATTTGATGCAGTACAAGAAGGCAAAATGAATAAGACTGAATTTTATTTAGCTGATAGGGTTAACTTCATGAAGCAATTGGTAAAAGAGATAACCAAGGCAGAGCGTATACATAATGCTATAGAAGGTGAAAAACAATATAAGAAAAATGGTATCGATGTATTAAGATATAAAAACTTCGCTATTCGTTTGAATGGTACAAGTGACATACCATTTGAGAAAATTAAAATTGAGAATGGTAAAAACATATTTGAAATGTTTCCTAATGTACAATTTTACGATTATACTAAGAATCCTAAAAGGTTTGAAAAAAAGCAAAGTGATAATTACCATTTGACATTTTCACGTAGTGAGGACAATGATATTATTGCAGAGGACTTATTAAGTAAAGGTCACAATGTAGCAATTGTATTTGGTGTTAAAAAAGTAGAAGAGTTACCAACTACATATAAAGGTTATAAGGTTATCAATGGCGATGAAACCGACTTAAGGTTTTTAGATGAAGATAATGTTGTTATAGGACTTAAGTACAAATTAGTTACAGGTAAAGGTACTAAAGGTCAAAACAAAGATAACGTTGAAAATAACGACTTCTTAATAAAAGTTGAAAATATATAATAATATATTTGGTAGTCTCATATCTTTGTAGTATCTTTGACTTGTCAAACAATTAAAACTATAAGATATGAAGACTACAGAAATTTTAGAGATGCTTAACGGTTGCGAAGTAATGTCAATAATGCATGAAGGTGTTGTATTGGTAAAAGGAAGGTTTGGATTTGTCAACGGTGAAAAATTTGAGATAACCGATGAAGATGCAGAAGACCTTTGGGAAGCATTTAAGGAATCAGAAGGAATTTGTTAAAAAGGAATCCAGGTGTAACAGCCTGGATTTTTTGTTTTGGGTCTTAGAAAAGTTTAGACGTGTTGGAGTCTACTCTTTCAGCTTGTTCCACCGACCCGTTTCGTTTATCACATCAACAATACAAATATAAGAAACATTTTTGACACTACCAAATATTTTGGTAAGAAAAAAAATAAAAAATAATTAAGGAATAATTTGGTGGTTTAATAATATAATATTATATTTGTAGAGTCAAACAAAATATATAAAACTATGAAAACATTACTTATTACATTAGCAATTATCGAAGTACTTCAAATCATTAGTCTATTTGCAACCATCATGACTGATGCAATGGAGTTATATTCATATGATGAAAAATATGAGAAAGTTATACAGAGCAAACGTGATGTATTAAAATTCTTTATACCATTCTTTTGGTTTATACCAATGTTGAACATAATATTAACTTGGTGGAATAAATTAAAATAAAATATATATAACTATGTCAAAAAAGAAATACACTATTAGATTTAACTTAGGTGCTGGTGAGAACTTCATGAAATGGAGAATTGTATCTCCAGTTGGTGATGTTCAGTATTTAGACCCTAATGATGTTACTCTATTCTTAGAGGATTGTAAATTGGTGAATCAGAAGAGTGCGGCTAATAAGATATACGAAGGTGCAAACAAAGTTGTGTGTGCTTGGATTGAGGCGAAGAATGTAAAAATATTCAATAGGTCAACTGCTGACCTTATGGTGTGTGTGGATAAGGTATCGTACAATCCAAGAGTAACACCTAATTGGGTTATAAAAGGGAAGAATGTGGATAAGCAAGAGGTTGGTGACCTAATCACTAACGGAAGTTCAGTTTTTACCTTTTAAAAAAATGTAGTATTATATTTGGTAGTATCAAATATTATTATTATCTTTACGGAGTCAAACAAATTAAAACTATTAACTATGGATAAGCAAATACAAACTGATATTAAATCATTATTTCTTGAAGAAAATTTTAAGATAGATGAAATGATGACTATGTTCGATAATGAAGGAATTGAATTATTGGCTGGATTTGGTATGGAGTTATATACTACACTAGAAGAAGAATTTAATATTGTAACCACTAATGCGGTAAAAGAAATCATACTAGCGGATAGAGAAAATGTTTTGAAGAATTTAGTGGTATTGAGTAAGGCAAAAATGTTTATGAATTTAGGATTTAATTTCAATTTAAATTAGGATATATAAAATATTATTTGTATCTTTACAAAGTCAAACATTAAAACTAAACATTATGCACACTATTCAGATTTCAATCAACACAACTAAGTATTTTGATAACCAAAAGCAAATGGCAGAGTTCTTAGCTATTAAGAACAGTTCAAAGAAAGCTATCAATAGCAGATGCAGAGCATTTGGGTATGGAGTTGAGTTCGAAAATTATTTTGGAGAATATAACATTAATATTTGGTAGTTTAAAATAAATTACTTATCTTTACGGAGTCAAACAAAAACTATAAAACTATGTCAGTAAAATTAATAATGGGTCATATATCTTTCTTAGAGGAAGAAATTGATGGAGAATTCAAAGCAATCATACATCAGATTAATGCTGTGTTTCATTATGCTACAGAAGATGAAGCGTGTGAAGCTGGAGAAAATATGTTGTCGGACTATGAATCATACTTAGTACCAAGTTCATATAGGGGAGAAATAGATTTAACCGAATTAGAATCAATAGGAGATACATTATGAAAAGTTTAGGGTATTACGCAAAAGATAAAGATAACAATCTTCATCAATATGAATGGGGTGCTGATGATGAGTTTAGCATACTTAACAGTGATGGCGATTACGTTATGGTAGACCCAAATGATTATGAAATACTGGAGTTATTCCATTCAATAGGATAATATATAAAATTATGTCAAAATTTACAGAAGATGATTTAAGAGATATTGCAATTCAAATTGTAGATGAATTGGTTGAAAACAAACTTATACAAGATTGTATAGATACTGATGATGAAACAGAATTTGAGGTTCAAGATATTATTTTAGAAAAACTTAAAGAAAATTTGGATTATTAAAAATATAATAGTATATTTGTAGAGTCAAACATTAAAAACTATAAACTATGCGAAATCAAGAAGAAGATATCCAAAGACTTAAAAAAGATATGTATAATGTATTTGGTGTGCAAGGTGGTGCACTATTATCTAAAGAACATAACTTAATTAAATGGAATAAACATTCATTAGGGGAAGAACTATTTAATGAGGTTTATGATGAGTATTATGCTTGGTTGGTTTTTAACACAACACCCGAACAAATAAGAATTGAAAGTCAGACTAAATCATTAATATCAATGATGGAATCTTGTTATGCTTATCATACTCTATCAAAAGATAATTACTACATTAAAAAATATAAAACTATATTAGGTATTGATTTATTTAATGAGGTTTACGATAAGGAAGAAAAAAACCTAAGAGAAAATTATATGGTAGGTAATGATGTTCATACAGACCACGAGGGTGTAACATATAATAGTTTAATTAAATTAAAATAAATTTGGAATTGTAAAATATTATTCTTATCTTTACAAAGTCAAACAAATTAAAACTATTAGCTATGAACTATCAAACTATTAAAAGATTACAAAAGGATTATGGGTTTGCTGAGATGCAAGAAATGATAAATACTGGACAAGCATGGAAGATGGAAGGTTCAGTAGGTAGGGAAGCAATGGCACTATTAGAAAGTGGTGCTTGTATGTTACCAAAGGAGTTTAGAGTAGACTACTACTGTAATACAATACCAAGTAGAGATGTTTTAAAAGCTGGAACAAAAGGAACTTACAAAAATAGTAAGAGATTTTGGGAAGCAGTTGAAAACGGAGATATCGATTTGTATGAAGACTGAACAAGAACAAGCTAAAGAACGTCTAGTCTTGAAGAAGGCTAGGCGTAAAAAGTATTACTTCTTTTGGAGGATATATAAATACTTTAAAAATAACTTGTAAAAAGTTTGGTAGTTACGAAATATATTCTTATATTTGTATCACACTAAAACACTAAGACACTATGAAAACTTTATTTGTATCAACAGAAACTTTCGGAGAAATGCTATTGGGTTTCATCAATTCGGGCGTAACGTTCGAAGCTGAGGAAAAGAATGGTGGAATATTAATCAACTTTACTGGAGGGTATTAAGCTGGAACAAAAGGAACTTACAAAAATAGTAAGAGATTTTGGGAGGGAGTTGAAAGTGGGGTGATTGATTTATTTGAAGATGAATATGAAGAAATGTAATAAATTATTAGGTTAATTGAATTATTATTCTTATATTTGTAGAGTCAAACATTAAAACATTAAAACTATGAGTTACGAAATTATTTACGACAAGCAATTTATTAAAGTATCTGAAGACAAATTTGTACCAATGATATTAAGTGGTAGTAACAACTGCTACGAATGGAGTCCTAGTGGTAAAGAAAGGCGTACAAGAAGTTGGTTTCCTTTTTCAATCAATAACCAATTAGTTTTGAGTGTTGATGAAATGGTTAAGCATTGCGAACAAACTAGACAAGATATAATTACACGTAACGAATCTAGAAAAAGAGATGAGTGGTATGATGAATATAGTGACAGTGCATTTGGATACTGGACGGCAATAGCAATAAACGGCACAACTGCTAATACTACATATGGACAATTCAAAGGTGTATTCACCACTGGATGTAAAAAAGCATTGACCATAGAACAATTAGCAAATGAAAATATATTTGTTTATGTAAAGAATAGTTATTATTCTCAAGATAAAAAAGATGAATTAGGAATTGACCCTTTTTCAAAACTAGTAAGAAGTGGACAAGAATTACTGGATACAATTGAAGAATGTAAGAAACAATTTGATGGTACTAACATTGGAGTGACCATAGAATTTAGTGGGATGTATGAAAGTACAACAAAGTGGTTAAGAAAGAAATATTTTCCAAAGTCACCAAGGAGAGTAAAGAATATAATTGAGGTTGATGAATACTATACTATATTAGTGGACAACAATTATTTAGTGAAACGAACAAGAAATGGTTATAGATATACTTACTATCCTTACTTGAAGTTCATGACTAAAAAAGAAGCTGAAGTTAGAGTTAAAAGATTAAATAAGAAATATAATAATGTACACACTATCGAGAAGGTGAAGGAGAGAGCAAGAGTAGAGATGGTGTAAAATAACAAGGTGGGCAAATATAGTTTTAAGTTTGACGACTAAAGTAGATGGACGAAGGGGTGAAATTCTCAAAGACCTTTCCTTACCCCTCCATTTATTAACTGTCAAAAAAAAAAGAAGAAAGATTAGGATATTAAATATATTATTATTAACTTAGTAAAATGTATAGTAACGTGGAAGAACTATTAGTAAAAAAGATTGAGTGTGGTATTCGTGGAATTAGGATGGGAACTAAGAATCCAGAAGAAGCGAAAGTAGGTAAATTCCTTAACAAATTAAAGGATGTAAACGAAGGACTCTATGACGATTTACTAATAAGATATATGAAAGTATATAAGTTTCACCAACAAAAAAATAAATCATAGTTTATAGTTCGGGGAGTAGTTACCCCATTAGTTTGACGAGAGATGCACCCATAGTGGTGCATTTTTTTTTGTAAATAAATTTGGAATTGTAATAATATAATAGTATATTTGTTAAGTCAAACATTAAAACTAAGTATTATGGAATTATTTGAAGTATATGATGAAGAAAGTGGTAGAACTTTAGAAATCGAAGCTGAAACACTTGAAGAAGCTATTGCTATAAGTGAGAAAACTTGTGCCGAATGTGGTTATGTAGAAGATATGGTAGCTATTCATTTTGAAGAGTGTAGCAAATTAGAAGGGGATTTTATGTGTATCAATTGTGGTGGTGGATTCACAAGGGATGAAATTGTTACAGATGAAGATGGAGATGATTTTTGTAATAGTTGTAAATAAATTAGGATATATAAAATAATATTATTATCTTTGTTAAAGAATTAAATGTCAAACTAAAAATAATAAAACTATGGGACAGTATTATAAGCCAATTTTTTTAAGTGAAAAGAATAAACCAATAGCAAGTTTCGAGTGTTACGACTTTGGAAGTGGTGCAAAGTTAATGGAACATTCATGGATGAAAAATGCATTTGTAAGATTTGTTGAAAAATCATTAATGGTACAACCTCAAAAACTTGTATGGGCTGGGGATTATGCAGATAATGAAGACCCAAAGACACTTACTAAAGAAGATATTAAACCTCACATTGAAAAAGGTAGTGAGTATTATAATGAAGAAAAATTATTAAGTGAGGGGTTAAATTTATATACTTTAGCGTATGAGGTAGGGAAGATTACAACTAATGAAACCATACCAAAGGGTAAAAGTAAGTATGATTATACCTTTAAAAATGTTGCACCACTTATGGCAAAATATTTAATTAACTACGATAAAAAGGAGTTTATTAATAAAAGTAAAACACCAAAAGATAGTGATGGTTGGCAAATCCACCCTTTACCATTACTTACTTGCGAGGGCAACGGCAGAGGTGGTGGAGATTTCAGAGGAAACGAAAAAGACCTTGTAGGGCGTTGGAGTAGAAACAAGATAGGGGTTGTAACTAAAAAGTCAGACATTCCGAAAGACTTTAAAGAGGTTATATTTGACCTAACAGAATAAAAAAGAATATAAAACGACATTATCATTTGGTAGTGTCGTTTTTTATTTGTATCTTTACAAAGTCAAACAAATTAAAACTATATATTATGCACAATTTACATTTAGTAAGGATTAACGCTACAAGTCCAAAGGAGGCTTGTAACAAAGTAGAAAACGAAATCATGGATTTTGGTAATGAGAACAACTGGCGATGTATCGGTGGTTGCGTATCAGAAGATAACGAGATTTATGACCACGATGATTATTCGAGGTGGAAACCAAGTGATGAACATTTTGATACCATTGAAAAACTCAATGAGGTAGTAAAGGGTTGGATGAAGTCTGACGAAACAGAATACTACAATAGAGAATTGATTGAAGCAATTGACAATGGAGATAGAAAGTTAACAGATATAACAGACCGAATGGAGTTATATGCTATCCAAGAATTTGTCAAGAAGAAAAAAGCACTTATCAGTAGTGGTGGTATAGATGAATTTGAAATAATGAAGTCTGACTATCGAGAATATGAGTATGAGGAATGTGGATTAACTGCAATGGATTATTCAGAAAAAGGAGAGGGGGAGAAATCTTATATAGTATTCATAGATATGCACTCTTAAAAAAAGAATATAAAACGACATTATCATTTGGTAGTGTCGTTTTTTTTGTTTATATTTGTATTGTCAAACAAATTAAAACTATAAGATATGCAAAGTAAAATTAATAAAGACATTGTTAAAATATTAGAAGATTTAGTATGGAGTAGATTTACTGAAACTAAACTAAATACAAAACTATCTGAAATATTCGGGGAAGAAATAAAATTATATAATGCTAGTCAAGGTAGAATTGATAGTGGGGAAGATGATGATGAATTAGCAGATTGGAACTTTATGTTTAACATTATTAATGAAGCTGATGAGTATGAATTATTCGCAGACATTTATATGTTACCAACTAGAGAAAAAGATGGGGAAGAAGTTGTGTGGTATGTTACTGAAGTAGGATATGATTTTTGTTAAAATAAATTTGGTTAATTAAATATAATTTTATATATTTGTAAGGTCAAACAAATTAAAACTATATTATTATGAGTAACATAAATTTAAAAGTAACAACGGTAAAAGAAAAGATATCAGAAGATAAACAAGATAGTTTTTGGTATAATGGAGATGTAGCATATATCAATCTATTAAGTGGTAATAAAATGTATGCAGAAGCCACAGGAGAGATTGAATTCATCTTTGACGTTGATGGGGATAAATTCAAAGGACAAAACGCAGTTGATGAAGCTATCAATAGAAATTGGACAGATGAAGAATTAAATGCTGTTGATAATCACGATGGGTGGATTCATAATAATTGGTTTGTTGTCATTAAAACCAACGCTAATGGAGATGTGGTGGGCGATGACTTTGCAGTAGTACATTCATATGATGAAGCAATCGAAATGTTAATGGAATGTGCAAAGGAAGAACACGAAAGGGAGTACAAATAGTTTATAGTTTATAGTTGAAAAAAACGGCATTATCATTTGGTAGTGTCGTTTTTTTTGTTTATATTTGTATTGTCGATTGGACGGGCTGAGAGTAACACCTTAGAAGAGTAGACTCCAACACGTCTAAACATTTCCATATACAAAAATAATTCAAAAAAAGTTTGGTAGTTTAATAATATAATAGTATATTTGTAGAGTCAAACAATTAAACATAAAACTATGGAAAGGAAATCACAATTTTTAGTTATCGCAAAGAGAACCATTAAACAACCTAATGGTTTTGAAAAAACAGAATATAAGAAGATAGTAGTATCAGCTTGTACAAAGTATCATGCTATTGAATTGGCTATGACAAAAGAACCTTATTATCAAACATACCAACATACAAATGTTGTTAGAAGAAACCACGAATTACAATCAATAATAAATAAATTTTAAAAAAATATAATATTATATTTGGTAGTTTAAAATAAATTACTTACCTTTGAAGAAGTCAAACAAATTAAAAACAAATTAAAATTATAACCATGAAAAAAAGTAACATTTCTCCAGCTTCAATAACTGTAAAAGTATTAACTAACGTAAGTGATTTTTCTGCGTATAAATCATTAAAAGAGAGTAATAGAGATACCAATGAAACACATATTAAAAAGCTTATGGAAAGTTTTGTACAATATGGTACTGGTGGTGTTGTTGTTACAATAGTAAAAACGTCTGCATTTAGTGGTAAAAATGAATTATATACTGCTGATGGTCAACATACCATTATAGCCCTTGAAAGATTAGGTATGAGTGCTACGGTTATTATTGTTAGATTGGTAGAAGATACACCATTGAAAGTAACGCAATACATTAGTACATTAAATAATAATGCTAAGGCATGGAGTACTAATAATTTCCTTTCAGCTTTTGCTTCAAATGGTATTACTGAGTATAAAAAGATGTCTAATTTCAAAGCTGAACATGGATTCACAATTACAGACCTTTTATATATCTTTTTAGGTAATGGTGGTGCAAAGGAAAATAAATTATTCAAATCGGGTACAATGAAATTCATTGATGAAAAAGATAGTACTAAATTAATGAATGCAGTTGTTAAGGTAATGAATGTGATACCTAACAAAGCTTATTGTAGAAGAAGCTTATATAAGGTTATGAGAGTGGCTAAAGATTATAATAAAATGGCTAAGGCTATTCTTAAAGCATCGACTGCTATGGAGATTACTTGTCAAACTTTTAGTAGTGATGAAACTGAGTTTTACAACCACTTGGTAAGAATATACCAACAAGAGTTTAACGTAAAAGTTAAAAGTGCTAAAGCTTTAGCATAAATAAATTAAAAATAATGACGCTATCATTTGGTAGTGTCATTATTTATTCTTATATTTGTATAAGTCAAACAAAAAAAACTAAAAGCAATGGGTTATCATACAGATTTTAAAGGAAGTTTCGAATTTAACAAAGAGTTATCACCAAAGATGAATAACTTTTTAAAAGCATTCAATGAATCTAGAAGAATGAAAAGGAATGTAGATGATGCATTCGGTATTCAAGGAGAGTTCTACGCAATAGGTGGTGGTTCATTCGGACAAAATAGAGAAGATAATATAGTAGACTATAATACACCACCATCAACACAACCAGGTTTATGGTGTCAATGGACACCAACAGAAGATGGTTTAGAGCTTGAATGGGACGGTGGCGAAAAGTTCTACAATTATACTGAATGGCTTTTTTATCTTATCAATAAGGTACTTGAACCAAACGGTTATATATTAAATGGTATAGTAGAATATCAAGGTGAAGAAATAGGTGATAATGGTGAGATTGAAGTTGTGAATAATCACATTAGATTAAATGGTGTTCTAATACAAAATCCAAAGAATAGAAACTACGATTATAATAGTGGTTCATATATCGAAAGTGATATGAAATTGGATACCGTATTAATATTAGATAATGTAGAAAAACTTATACCACAAACAACAGAAACAACTGAAACAGTACCAACAAAAGAAGAAGTTGATGCGGCAACTGATGCTGTAAAGGCTGGGGTGATATCCGTAGAAGATTATACAGAAATTGTAAAAAAGTTCACAAAAAGTTTGGTAGATTAAAAAAGATTTACTATCTTTGAAACAGCGGAGGAAGACGCTTTATAAGAGGAAGTCAAGATATTGTACACACTACTTGACTTCTGCGTTCCAAAAAAAAGATTAAAAATATTTGGTAATGTAAAATAAATTACTTACCTTTACAAAAGTTCTTTGAATAAGTAATTAAAAGCATGTGGTGCCCGTTCAAATGTAAACGAGCGGGACGCATAACTCGAACAGGTCCTATAAGCTTAAAGCGAGACCTCTTCATATCGATTGCCTCTGGACGAGATATTAATCGAAAGCGCAACCAAAGCAAACAGCAGCTGTTAACAGGGTACCCTGTGAGCGGCACCAGCTTCGAACCTGGAAAAGCTCGTATGCAGCATAAGCCTCTTCTGTATTAATCTAACGGTGCATGCCACATAATCGATTGAACGTTTAAGCGCTCTGAGACGGGCCTGTTCGAAGCTCCTGGTCCTGGAGTATAAATTACAGCAGCTGGTGCACAAGCTGCGGGGCCATGAAAGCTTAAGAGGCCATGGGGACCATGGTTTAATTACCCGCTGGTCCAGGCCACCGTGGTCTCTGAGCTCTTCATTATATGCATGCTTTAAAGATATATAGTACTACAGGTTAACAGCTGGCCGCACCTGGTGCAAGCGCTGGTTACCATACCATGGACCTATAGTATACTTAAGAAAACATTCGGGCTGCCTGGTCCCATTAATACCAGGCGCATGGTTAATACGGGGTGGTTCCCGCTGAGGGGTGGTTCCCTCGATTGGTTAATAAGAAGAGGCCTCGCTATTGCAGCGGGGCTCTTTTGTTTTTTGGCCACAGCTCAAAAGAAATATAGTATTATATTTGGTAGTTTAATATATTATTCTTATATTTGTATTGTCAAACAAATTAAAACTATTAACTATGAATACTACTGAAAGAAAAGACCTAATAAATATCATGTCAGATATGCATAAGGATGCATACGGTTTCCGTCCACGTCATATTAATTACTCACTATTCACTGACGCTGAATTAGAAGCTGAGTGTGACCGTTACCAAGAAGTTATTAAGGAAGACCTTAAGAGAGAAGAAATCCAATTAGAAGCTGATTTAAAGGCTTGGGATGATTTAATCGATAAAACTATCCACTTAGGTGCTGGAGACTATAAGACCGCACTTAGATGGATTGTGGATGGTGCTAACGAATGGGATGCTGAAAGTATCGTATGGTCACAAGGTATTTTATTTTCCGATAAAGGTAGAGCTTTAGTAAAAGAAATTAATGAAGTATGTAATGACATACTTAAGAAAGTATATGAGGGTTGTATATAAGCAACCCCATGTACACATTTGTGTATATATAAAACAATATAAGATGAATTTAGAACTAACTTTCGACTTCCCAAAAGAATTTATTTTCTCACATAAGAATGACTTTGGAAATGGTAACGTACATTATTTATTTTCAGTAGGACCTTATCTATTTTGGTGTGATACCACTGATGGTATATTAACTCATGTAACACCAACTCTTAAGGAGGAAATTGATACTTGGTATATTAATTCAGAAGATGAAATATTTAACGTATCAAAAGATGAACATAGTAATCATTTAATGGATGCCATGATTTTAAATAAAGACTATCTTACAAAGATACAAGAAATAATTGATTTAACCTAATTTATTTTAGGTTTTTTTTTGTACGAAACATATAGAGCCCATGGAGTCTACTCTCCTGGTTACCCAGCCCGTTTCGTTTATCACACTAACAACACAAATATAAGAATAATATTAATACAAAATACAAAATAATATAAAAGTTATTAACAATCCATTGTGGAAAAACTTTTTAATCTTTTTTCACTTTTTGTTTGGTAGTAACTAAAAAAGTCGTATATTTGTACAAGTCAAACAAACATAAACTAATTAAAACTATTAACTATGAAAGCAATTAACACAATCGTAAAAGTAAAAAACATTAAAGGAACTTCATTTGTAGGTGTAAGAGGATATGAAAACTCTAAAGGAGAAGTTTCTAACCAAACATTTTTAGTAGGTATCAATTATGCTAACCTATTAAAAAATGACCTTGAAAAATTAACTACAATAGCAACAATGAGAAAAGTAGTTAAAATGTATCAAGATAACGAAAAAACAATCGTTAAAAAAGGTTATAACGAACTTGTTTCAAGCCTTGAAAAAAGAACTGCAACTGAACAAGAAAAAGCAAAATTGTTAGAACAAGGAGATAAGACAATTAAAGCAAGTCAAGCACAACAAGACGCTTATACAAATATCGCTAAAGGTCTTAAAGCAAAAGACGGTCTATTATATATCTACGGTCTTATGGTTGCTAAAACGGTTTTAGTTAAAGGAGATTATCCACAAACAAAAAGCCAAGCAAAAACAATTATTAAAAACTCAATTAAAAAACAAGCAGAATTAAGAGAAGTAAAATATAAGCAATTCAAATTAGGTAGCCAAGAAGAATTGAAATTACAAGGTGTAACAATTTAATACACCTAACATAAATCTAAGAAAGTTATTAACATTCATTTGTTAATAACTTTTTTTAAAATAACCCCCTTTTTTTATTAGACGTGTCGGAGTCTACTCTCTTAGACCTCTTTCAAATCCAACCCGTTGAACTAACAACAATACAAATATAAGCATAATATCAATACGATTTACAAAACACCCTAACTTTTTTTGTTATTTAGAATCATTATAAATAAGAAAAATAATTAATGTTTTTGTTGGACGTAACACTTTTTTTTGTATCTTTACAATGTCAAACAAATTAACCATTAAAACTATTAACTATGAACAAGAACGAATTTACAACTAAAGGTGCTAAAGTAACAATGAACGGTAAAGTAGGTGTAGTAATGAAAGCACTACCTTATAAAACCGTTGTAGCATTTGAAGGGGACGAAAGATGGTCGCACCTTAGACATAATCAAAACGATATGTCACAACTTAAAGCAGTCGTTGAGGGTGTAAGTAAGACTGAGTATTCTGAAGCCGTTAGAAAGGCTGTAAAGGTACTTAACGCACCTATGGGTCTTGTTAGTCAAAAGCAATCATTTATTACTCAGAAATTAATGGGTGAGGGCTATACTAATCAAGAAGCAACAACAATCTTTCTAGAGGCGTTAAACATCGCTTCTAACGGAGAGTTATTGGCATCAGTATAGTACGGGGGAGGGGGTGGTAAAATACCCCCATAGGACCCCCCTCTGTAACCCCTCTTGCATACCCCCCTGTACGGTGTCTATATAACCCCATGATGTCGTAAACAAAAATTTTTTTGGGTAGAAATTTTGAAAATTGGTTTTTTAGTTAGCCTTTTCTGAAAAAATTTTTTTTAGAATTTTTTGGTCAAATTTTTAAGGTGTTCCCTTTCACGTTCTTCTCTTTCCTTATCAATGATTTTTTGTTGTCTAAGGTATTCAACATCCATTTGTTTATCAATAATAACTAGGGGGTGGTCATCTGGCAATCCCATATTATAGATTTCTGGAATAGGGATTCTATTAGTGGTACACACTTTACACTTATTAGCTCTACCATCCCATAGGTTAGTAGACTTAGAGAAATCTCTTACCACATCCTTTTCTTCAAGACAAGCGTGACATCTTTTAATTAATGGTCTACCTTTATCAAGGAGGTTTTGTTGTTCTTCCTTAATTAGATTTTCTTTATCCTTCTTTCTTCCTTGTATTTTATTAAGGCGTTCTT
>WLWF01001631.1_pt1 | contig 17797 bp, 28 predicted proteins | sample 6718331 | NCBI WGS metagenome assembly WLWF01 (sample SAMN12718692, study PRJNA515312) | sponge metagenome | isolation source: marine sponge | host: Mycale hentscheli | place: New Zealand: South Island, Marlborough, Capsize Point | collected 2003-05-01
AGCTCCTGATGTTATTCCAGCAGAAATGTCTGTTGTGATAGATCCACTCGCAGTAATACTTGTGACTTCTGTCCAAGTTCCAGCTACACTTACATTACCTGAATCTGGACCAGTTGTTGCCGCACTTGTAGCAGCATCTCCATTAGCATCTTTTCCTACAACTACAAAAGTTATTCCTGAGTTGTCAGCTGAAGAAGTTAGAGTAATCGTTTGAGCATTGACCCAAGGACCACTGTTTAATAAAACTAAAGTAGTCGCTGTCCCTGCAGCAGAAATTGCATCTGTGTCAGTTCCGAATACTATTTGTTTACTTTTTACTCCTGATACATTTGACATAATTTTTTTCTCCTATTAATTTATACTAAGGCCCCGAAGGGCCCTAGTTAAATTTATTATTACGCGCTTACACCAGTTCCAGCCACTCTAGATTGGAACGTGTTAAAGTAGTCAACAACTAAATGATTAGCAGTTGTACCTTTGTGTGCACCCATAACATTTATTTCTAATGCAATATCATCTGGTACAGTTGTAGCTGCTTGCACTCCAACAGGATTTCCGTTTAAGTACAATTTAAATTGATTTGCAGTAACACCTAACTCACTTCCAGCAGGTTGATAAGCAAAACCTAGTCTAACTGAGTTAGCTGGGATTGCCTGTACTGTAGCTGTTTGTGTAGCGATAGTAGAATCTAACATAGTGAAAGTAGATCCACCTGCTGTGTCTAACATATCAAAAGATACACCTGCTCCATTTTTTCTAGAAATGAATTGTATTGTAGTTGTATCTTGTAAGTGTGAGAAACCAATACCATCAGTTGGTAAAGTATCTGAATCTGCATAACCATTTTGAGCAAATCCTACCCAAGTGTTTAACTCAGTTACGTCAGTAATTGCAATGCTAGTTTCAAACCACCATTTTTGGTTTGCATTGAATTGCCAAACTTCTGGTCCTGCAATACCTTGAATCTCACCAGCAGCAGGAGCATTATCTCCTTGTCTTAACCATCCACCAGCATACTCTGCTAGTTGAAAGTCTGATCCACCAGTTGAAGTGACTGACCAGTCACTTGCATTGTAGATCTGCCAGTCATTTTGATACGCTTGTTCTTGTTCGTATCCACCTGTGATTAATGGTTGTTTAATACCACTAAATACAGAAGAACCACCATCTTTACCTACTACGTTAGTTACTCCATTTTTAAAATGTGTTGTCATATAATCAGCGCCTCCTAGCGCCAGTTATCCTACTAAGAAAAAGATAACCAATTTATGTTCTATTAATATCTTAGTGTGTTTTTTATATACTAGTTTTTAGTAGAGCGCAAGAGAGCCTGTAGTGCGGATTGGATTTATTCCAACGATGTAGCTTTTGATTAAGTAGCTACAGAAACTTGTGGAGCAGCGTTTTCAACGCTATTTCTTCTGTGAGCAATAGCTGCTTCTTCCAGCTTGATCTCAGTAATGACTCTTCTAACTTTGTCATCAATTCTGACCATTTCAAGAGTGTATCTATCATTAGACAGATGCTCCTGTTGCCACTTCAACTCCAAGGACCTTTTTTGTTTGTAAAGGTCTTGTATCATCACTAACCTCCTCATAGGTTATTCGATAGGGAGTATTACTAAACATTCCCGTTGATTCCCAAACTATACTATTTTCTCCTAGCTTGTCAACTATTGATTGCTCTAAAGAAATGGCGTCATCATTAGATTTTACTTCAAATCTACCGTGATAATCGTAAGCGTATATGTTTATTAGGAATTTTTTCATGGTTTTTGCTTTCTATTTTATGATTGTGGCGGAACTGTGTCCCGCCACAAAAAATTTAAGTATTATGCTCCTGGAGAACCAAAGATACCTCTAGGGTCAGATACACCAAATACGTATCTTTCTCTAGCTTTGTATCTAACATTACCAGTATCGAAGTCACCTTCCATTTTAGTAGTTAATGGAGTTCTTTCGAAATGTTTCATACCATTTGGCACGTCTGTAATAATGAAGAACGCATCAGTATCTGTTAAGAAATTATTAACAGAGTATCCTTGAGGAATCATCCCCATAGATTTGATAGCGTTAACATCATTATCAGCAGTTCCAACTCTACCAGCAGAAGCCATAAGTCTTTCAGCTGTGAATTGTAGTGCAGATGGAATGATCATTTTCATACCTTTAGCTGCGATTTTTAAACCTCTTTCATCTGTAAGAGCTGCAATGTCAATTAAAGACTGCTCTAAAGATGTTTCGTTTAAGTCTGCAGCAGTTGCTAGAGTGTTCGAAAACGATCCAGCAAGTGTTGTATGCGCAGTGTTAAATAAAGTAACACCATCACCTGAATTGAAACTTCCTCCAGGCATTCCATTGTTTAATGGATTAACTGCTTTTACTTGTTTAGTTTGAGCCATAGATCTTGCTAAAGCTTTTGTATATCTAGAAGCAAGTCTGTCATACAAGTTGTCTTCAATAGCTTCTTCAGTGATAGCAAAAGCGAGAGCAATTGTCTCGTTAGTGTATCTTGCTGTGAAAGTTTCTTGAGCGTTATCGTATGTAACAGCACTTCCTTCAGGTTTTACTTGTGCTTGAGCGAAACCAGACAACATAACTTCTTCTTCAAAAGCTCTGTCTGATGACTCAGTAGTATAAATTTCAGCTGACTGATTTTCATACTGTTTGTATTCCAGGCCGAACAAGGCGTTCAAACCTGGCTCTAGTTCTTTAACTAGTTGATTACGTGATATAGCCATAGTTATTCCTCCTTATATCCCTGCTCTCTGAGTGTCATTTCCAATCAAGATATGTTCTCTGATTTGAACTCTAAGGGCAAAACCCTCTACAGTCGTATCAGAGTGATCTGGATCTCTAGAAACACCCATGATGAACAATTGTGCTTGTGTGTTTGCCGTTGTTGCCGAAATTTTTGATTTCGATACAAACAAAGGTGTAGCACCAGCCTCTAGTACTTGATCCGCACAGTGTCCAACCTCATTTTGGTTGAAAGCTGTATCAGCAGACATAACTTCATACATCTGCATAGGATCGTCATTAATAAAAGCAACAATATCAGTCGCAGTGTTAGTTGCGGGTGAAAAGTTGCTAAACGTTGGTTTATTAGATGTTGCATCCGTATAAAATACTCCATTCAGGGTACCAAGATTATTAGTCGTAGTATTTCCTGAAGCAAGCACAACTCCGTCTGCTGTTAATTGCACTAAACATGCGTGCGAAATTAAAGCCGAAGAAGCTGCAACGTTGTACTCTGAGAGTGCAGCGTTGTTATAGTTTTGCGCTATCTTTTTAATGGGTCTAAAACCAAACCCAGTAGTTGACGCATTAGCCATATTGTTTTCTCCTTATGTGACCTACCCTTGCGGGCCTCCAGTCACGGTTAATGTCAATCGCTGGTTTGATTAGTTAAAAATTCTAACTTTTCTTGCCACCGAAGGTCGTACGAGATTGTCTATCAATATCGATAGGCATTCCCTTATGCTGTTCCTTCATAAGATCGTTGTCGATTGCGGTCTGTTGATCTTGAGCTTGTTTTCTATAATACTCATCTCTTGACCTTGCGATCTCTTCCGGTACCCTAGTCAGCACTAGGCCTCCGTGCCCGATAACCCCTGCGTATTTGCCGTCGGCGATTGCTGGAAAGTCCTCATTAGGATATTCGTCGGCTCTTACTAACTCATACCCGGACCTTAAGCGTCCTTGTATGTTTTTCGTGTCTACGAATCCCAAGACTTCTATCCTGACCCATCTGTGTCTGAATCCGTCTGGCGCGTTGGGCGTATCTAAGTACGATGGTGGAGACCAAGGCTTAGGTTGCACTTTTGGTGCTACCGTTTTAGCTTGTGATTGTACTTTTGTAGAATCACTTTTTACTTGGCTCGCACGAGTTGGTTTATTTGTATTCATATGCCTATACCTCCTTCGTGTTTATAAGTTGTTTCGCATACTCTTCTAGTGGCACGCCTAATTTTCTCGCTATTGCGACTTGAGAAGACGTGAGTCTCACTTGTTTGCGACCAGTCTTTGAACTACGCGTTGCAGAGGCAACGTTCTGTGTAGGTTTACTAGTCTGTTTTTCTTCTACTGGTTTATCAAATTTATGGGGGAATTCAAGTCTTATTCTTCTATCGACTTCCTCATAATACTCATCTGATTGAGGATCCATACCTTCTTCTTCAGTAAGTTTCCTATGTAGATCGAATGCAGTGTAAGTCATGGCATTATCCTTGCCAAACCACTCATTTTTTTCTGCCCAAGATTCTGCTTTAGGATCTCTGACAGGTTGTTGTTGTATTGGTTGTTGTTGAACAGGTTTTTCTTTAGCAGCAGTCTCCTGCACTTGATGTTGAGTTTTTAATTCAGCTAATTTACCTTGTTCATAACCTAATTGAGAGATAGATGTTAAAGCTTCTACTTCAGCTTTAGAGTCTTCATTAGTTCTTGCTGCTGCAAGTTTTGCTTGCGCTGCTGCAATAGAAGAAGCAATTCTGCCTTCCATTTCAGTAACATAGTTTTTATCTAAAGATGTAGCTGTTGCTTCGTACTTGTCTCTTTCTTGTTTTACACTTTGAGCATATCGTAAAGCTTCTTCTTTTTGTCTTTCAGCTTCACGCATTTTCTTTGTGAGTTTAGCTATTCTTTTCTTAACTCCTTCAGAATATTCTTCAACTGCTTGAGTGTTGTCTTGTTGTTTATCACTCCCTTTTTCAGTAGCTGATTGTTCAACCTTTCCACCCTCGTCCTTTTCATCTCGAACAGCAGGCTGCTCATCTGATTTCTCAGGTGTGTCACTGGGCTCATTATCGTACGTAACATTTGCTTCATTTTTCTTTACCTCATTTTCATAAGTTTTATCTATATCTTTTTCTACTTCTGGTAACTCTACTTTTGCACCCGGTCCGGATGTATCTAAATCAACCATTGGCTCATTAGATAATTTTTCTTGTTTGTCTGGCATAGTTTTTCTCCTCTATGATTAAAATTCGTGGAATATATCTTCGGGGTTTTCCACGGTCGCTAAAACTTCATCATCATTGAGAAGTCTTATCTCACCCCCATCTATTTTAATTCGTGATCCGGCGTATCTTGCGAATACAATCCAATCACCTTTCTTACACCAGGGACCCTCTGGGAAACGTTCTTTGTCATAGCAGTGAGGTCCCATATCTAAAACTAATCCACAAGTCGATGCCACTTGTGATCGTTCTACTGTATCATCTGCTAATATTATTCCGCCTTTAGTTTTTTCTTTTTGTTTAAAAGGTAAAACTAAAATTCTCCAACCTGTTGGTTTAGGAAGTTTTGCTGAATCTTTTTTCTCTTCTTTTTTTGGAGTAGGTTTAACACCCACTAATGTTTTATCTGGTAACTCAATTTTTGGGTTTTGAGTTGATGTTGATAACGGTTCCGTCTTTGTCATTTTGCTCCTTTTTATTTAGCAGGCTGGATATTTCCTGGCTTATATATTGATACGTTCGTATCTGACCTAACATGTACTGGTATTTTTCCATATTGTCAACCCCACCAGAGGCCATCGCAGAAACAATATCATCATGTCTCATTTTTATTATTTTTTTTATTTTTTCTATAAAAGTTAGTTCGTCCATTATTTCTTTTTCCTTTTCTTTTTTTTAACTATTTTACTGCCATATTTTTTACTCCATTTTTTTGCAACGGCAGGTTCATTTGCAAATAAATACTTACGTTGTTTTTCAGATCTAAAGGGCACTTCTTGGACCTCTAAAATCTTTTATTGCTTCAAGTTTTTCTTGAGCATCCACAATTTTTTGAAATAATTTATCTATCTCATCTATATGTTGAGGGTGCTCCCCTATACCAACAGAGTTTTCTAAATATATTTTTATTGTTGCGTCTGCTTCTGATATCTGTGCAGTATATCTATCTTCTAAAGCGTCTAGTATTGCATTTTTCATTTAACATTTCCATCTTCTACGTGCCTGTCTTAGTCTAGAATTTGGATCTTTTGCAGCTTTAGGAAACTGTCTCATTTGTCCTGCACTTCTTGCGCAGTATGATTTTCGCCTTTTAGCGGCAGCGGACCCTTTTTTAACTTTACCAGTCACAGCTGTTTTTAATTTTGAACCGGGATTTTTTCTTCTGTAGGCAGCGACACCGGCTCGTGTCATACCTGCTCCAGACTTTGTAGGTCTAAAGTTTTTCTTATTTCTTGCAGGCATGTTATCTTGTTTTCTCATCAGACTCTGCCTCCAAACGACATTTTTTTTCTTTTAGCAAAGGTCGCAACATTAGTAGGTTTACCTCCTGGATTCCCAGCAGCTCTTTTACGAGCAACCGCTGAACGCTTTTGTCCGGATGACATTTTTCTAGCTTTAGCGATGGGGACACATTTGGGATACGCACGTTTCGATCCTTTCGATCTACCACATGGTTGATATTTGCCATCTTTTTTTGGTGCTCCAATATCTACCCACCTTTCTTTAACCCAGGCTCTTAAACCTTTTTTTGCCATTAGACATCAATCATCCTTGTCACGTCTTCAACAACGATGCCACCCATGTTTAATTTTTTTCTTTTATTCTTTTTACCGCCAGGTGTAATTTTACCAGAGCAAACTCCTGATGCATACATATTAGCATATGCACTTGGATACACTTTAAATTTTCGCTTCGCTGCGGCTTTACCTTTTGGACATAGCTTTGCCATTATCTTTTCCTCGCTGTTTTTTTTGCTCTTGCAAAGTCAGATGCTTTTGGTGCACCCTTTGCACCTTTCTTTCGCATCTTACCTCCACGTTTTCTTTTAGCGTGAATGTTAGCGTAAAGACCTGGACCAGCCATTATCTTTTCCTCGCTCTTCCACCTTTTTTAGCAACCATTCTATTTGGATTGTATCCAAATTTTTTTGCTAACTTAGGTTTCTTTTTAGCTAGTTTTGCTAATCCTGGATTTTTACTTTTACTAATTGGTTTTCCGGGCATTTAATTTCTCCTTTGTAACTGTTGTGCAGGTACATCTTTTACCAAAAAATTTTTCAATTAATTTTTTGAAAAACTTTTTCATTACCTGTTGATTTTGCCTTTTTTCTTCATTGCTGAACCAAACTTACCATAAGACTCATCTCTAGAAGCTTTTAATTGCTTCTTAGTTCTTTTCTTTTTAATTCTCATAGCGATTGATTCATCTTTTCTATCTTTGTAACCTTGTTTCTTTTTTTTAACTCGGCCACCTTTTTTCATCATAGCACCACCTGCCATTCCCATGTCTGATGGATAATAACCAGATCTCATATCTCTTCTTGCAGTCGACATTCCTCCGCCCATCAGCTTTGCTCTTCCACCATTTTTTAATGGTTGAGTTGTTTGAGTATTATATCTTCTATTTGCCATTATTTTCTTCCTCCTTTTTTCAGCGCTTTACCGAAACCTTTTTTAGCAATTCCACAACCTACACGACCACCTTTTTTATAATAGTCATCTATTCTAGAATAATCTCCAGCTGGAAATTTCATGGGTTTTTTTTGTAAAATTGTACCTTTACTGAAGGGTCCATAGTCTCTCATATCAGATCTATCTCCACCCTCTGTTTTAAGAAAGTCTTTCATCTGATTTCTTTTACTTAAAGCAGAAGCGCCAAGAGCAGCTGCTCCTGCTAACGCAGCTCCTTTAAGAAATTTTTTTAGTTTACTTTTTTTCTTCTTAGCCATTTTTAACTCCTATTTTTTTCCATTTCTGAAAATTTGTGTACCCTTTATACCATAAATACTCGCCACGACAAGGATCCAAAGATTAGTGAACCATGACGGGAGCTGCGAGAACATATCGAAGAACAATTTTACCTTGTCCATTGCGGTCGGATCGTCCGATATCACTGCCCAGGCCAGCACCAACACGGGCAAACTAAGAATTATCAAAACTGCCTCGTCTTTCCAGTCTGATTGTCTAGCTTCTAAAAGTTTACCTTGGTAAGCTTCAGTGCCTTGTGCCATCTTTTGAGCATGCATTAACTGCGCGTCAGACATAGCCATTTTAGTTCTCTGCTTGTTAGCGTAAATTTTACTTCCAGCAGAAACGGCTAATTTAATTGCCGATAACCACATGTTAGTACCAAGTAGCTTTTACAGGTTTTTTGTCAGCTCTAAGTCTTTTAGTGCCTTTTACTTCCACAACTTGTGATTCAAAAGGATTAGTTGTTTCAACAACAATTCCACCTTGTTGCATACCATCCTTATCAGCACCTAATTCTGGAGTGACATTTGGGTTTTTATTTTTTTTAGTCATAGTTTCTCCTTATACTATCTTTTAGGACCTTTCAAGATCCTAACATCTGTTTGTTTCATCATGTCATTCATCATTTTTGCATCAATTCCCATCTGTGTTTTTTCTAATGATGTGTCAGCTCTTAGTTCAGCTAGTTCTTCGTTTTGTTGCAATTTCTCGTCAAACTGTTGTTGACCCATTAATTGTTTAGATTTATCTAAATTTATCTTCTGTTCTTCTTGATCTCGTTTAACAGAGTCATCCATAGCTCTTAAATCTAGTTCTCTTGCTTTTAATTTAGCAATTGGGTCGCCATTGTACTCACCCATAATTTTATTTTCTTCATTTTTAAATTCTTCAGTCATTTCTGCAATTAATTTAGCTTTTCTAGACTCTAAATTGATAGACATAGACATAATTTGTTGTTGATATTGCGGATCTTGCTGTAACATTGGATTTTGTTGTGCCATTTGTTGCATTTGCATTAATTTTGCAATTTCTTCTCTAAATTCTACTTCTAATTGCTCTTGTGCCATCAAAGAAATGTGTTCAAAGATGTTTTTTTCTAATGCAGCCATAACTGGAGGTGAATTTCTAGCAATATTTGTTGCCATAAAGTTTAAATGGGTCGTAATATGTGCTTGGTGGTCCTGTCCTTTAAAAGCTTGGAACGGTTTACCCGACATTGCAAGAATATTTTCTGCTGCTGGGTCCATTGGAGTCGGTTGTTGTGGTGGTGGTAAAATTTTATCAATATTTTTTACACCAATTGCAGAATACATTGCGTGAAATGCTTCATACAAGTTGTGCATTTTTGGATTTGACATTGCAAGTTGTAATTCTGTTTGTGCTAAACTAATTCTTTGTGATTGAGAAAATATATTTGGATCTGCTACAGGAATAATATCTACTTTATCATCAAAATCTGCAACTTTTATATTTCTTTGTCCTCCAACTACATCGTATGGATACTCTTGAGGCAGGTAAGTTTTAAAAACACCAGCTAATAAATTAAATTCACTTTTCATCGCCACATACAATCTTTTATGTATGGCTGACATGACTCTGGAACCACGTTCTAAGAGAGCTATAGTCGTTCCAACAGCTGCCTGTTGGTTGCCGTCTCCGACCTGCATGTCAGCGATGGCGGCAAACCGTTGCCCTGCCTGTACCACAATACCCATCAACTGCAATAAAGTCGGTGATGGTTCTTTAAAAGGTAAAGGCATAAATGCATCTTTGATACTTCCTCCAGGTGCATCTACATCTCTGAATTCTCCAGGTTGAATTGCCTGCGCTTCGTCTCTTACTCGTATTCCTCGTTGTTTAAATCCTGCTGGTAAATTACTTAATGTACCTGCATCTAACAATTGTCTTAGTGCAGTAGTTGCCGTTCGCGACAAACCACCGATCATATGAATTAAACCAAAACCATAAAAACCCATTCCAGGTAAAAATTTAAAATGTACAAAATAATCTATTTTAAGTTTTTGTGGATCCTCCACTTGATAGTTTCTTCTAATTGATAATATTTCTCTGCTACCCATTTCAAGAGTTACAATGTATGGAAGTTTAATTCCTGTTGGCTCTCCTGTTGAGTCTTTATCTTCAAAACCTTCTAAATCTAAATCAGTGTGTATTTCTAAAATAGTATAAATATCTTCATCTCTAGTTTTCTTTACACCTTCTAGTTCTCTTTCTTTTTTCTCTACTTCTGTTTCTTGATTGTAGCCAGGTGTTAGTTCTACGTCTTTGTAAAAACCTGAAACTTGTTTTTTTCTTAATTCGTTTTCAGACATTTTAATTACGTGAATAACTGACTCTGCATCTTCTAAAGATGTTGCAGTGTAAGGCACAACTAAGTCATCGGCTGGTACAAATTTTGAGACGGCTCTGCCAAGTAGTTCATCGTAATAAACTTTCTTGAACGCAGAGCCGGCAAGAGGGAGATAAAAAAGCATTTGATCGAACTCGGGTTCATACTCCTTCATCACATCCATGAGCTGATAGTTCATGAATTCTTTAACTCTGTTTGATTGATCTTCTCTAGCTCTGTCTGCTAGTCCAACTATTCTTGTATGAACAGGACCATTAGCCGGTAATAATTCTTTGTAAGCTTGTGCTTGAAATTGTGTTACAGCTTCAGCTAATACAGGGTGTGTTGCACCACTTGCTCCTTGAAACGGTTGAGTTGGGTTTTCGTATTTAAATCCTAAAAGATCTAAACCTTTTGTGTAACTATCTTCCCAATCTTTTCTCGAAGATTTATATTGTTCGTAATTTGCTGTAAGTTCAGAACCTAATTTACCTAAAACTTCTTCTGGTAATAATTCTGCTAAATTATCAAAGTGTCCTTCTGTTCCAGGTTGGTTAACTGCTTCTGGATCAAAATTAATTGTTGCACTTCCATCTTCTTCTTGAGTAACTTGTATATCCTCTGGTCCAACTTGTTCGTTAACAGTTTCTTGTTCTGCTACAGCGATTTGTTCTTCACCAGGTACTTTAATTTCAGTCTCTACGTTTGGTAGGGCTTTGTCTATATCTGCCATTTGTTTTCTCCGAGTTCTTTATTGTTGTAACCTGTTTTGTAGGAACATTCAACCCTTGAGGATCAGGTCCTCTCAAAGGTGGTATTTCTTTCCATTTGACGTGTTGCATATTTGCAACAAGTGTTTTATTTTTAAAGCTTACCATACTCTTCCTCCGGTGCAAAAAAACCTTCTCCTTTTCTATATTGATCAAATAAATTGTATCCTGCTATACCTAAAGCTCCAGCTAAACCAAGTTTACCAAATCTACCAAGCGTCATTAATCTTGCAGGACTTAGTCCTAATCTCATTAAACCCGATACTTTTGGACTTAAACCTTTTGTTGCAAATTTAGAGACTTCTGGTGCAAATGCAGCTCCCAAATAATTTAATGGATTGGTTGCAATATCTGTTAAAGAATCTCCCTCTGCTATTTGTCCACCAACAAATAATGGTTCAGTTGCAAGTAAACCTGCAGGAGTTCCTAATGAAGCTAAACCTCTTCCTAAAATTTTTAAACCTGTTTTAGTATATCCGGATGGAGTTTTTCCCATTCTTTTTGATCTAGCAGCTTCAAAAGTTGATGGTGCAGTAATTGTTGTACCTGCCACAGCTGTTGCTCCAATAGCTGGTATTTGATAATCTAATATTGCTGGATCTGCTTTTGGTTCATCTATAACAGGATCTGTTACCATATCGATTAACATATTTTTTTGTTGATCTTCATTTGATAAATAAGTTGTTGGATCGTCGTTTCTAAATGATTTAACAAAGCCAGCTGTTGCTGCGCCTGCTGCTGCAATCGCTCCGTACTTAGCACCACGTTTTGCAAAGTTTAAAAATCCTAACGCTGCTGTTTTAAATTTTCCTATTCTACTTGCACCTTGCACTAATTTTTCTGGTTCCTTTTGTATTGCTTCTTCAACAGCATCAACACAACTTATTGTTCCACCATTCGCTTTTTTAGTTCTAACTATTGTACATATAGGACCATCTGCTGCTGCATCAGCTCTAATATCAGTTAAAAAATCATTAAAGCCATAAAACTTTCCTTGTTGAATTTTTCCTGCCTGCGTTCCTGCTCTATCAATTATTGCCTGTTCATAATTTTTTCCTTTTAATCCAGTAAAAGGTTTATTTAAATTTTTTAGTGATTCATTAAACTGTGGTTTAGTAATATTACCTGCTCGCAAAGAATTATTTAAAGTCATTTCTACTGTGTTAATATCTCTTGTATTAAATCTTAAATTAGTAAAAGGCTCTCCTTTCACTCCCTTTGGCCCGTGAAGAACATCTATAGTTCCATAATTAGGACTCCAATTGTAGCCATCAACCTGAATTTTTTTAATTAAATCTTTTACTTTAATTTTAGATCCAGGTTTAAAAGGATTGTCAATATTCCTATTTTTAAAAGCTGTGGCTTGGTTAGTTATTTTATAGGCCTCTGCAAAATCTTTTTTTAAAACAGAGGTGTCACTTAAATTTTTTAAGTTATATTTTTTTCCTTGGTAACTAAAAGATACATCTTTACCCTTTAATTTTTTTCCAAACTGCCATGGAATTTCTTGACCTTTTTTATCAAAAAATTTTATAGGTCCTTGACCAAAATTTTGATCCCAGTTACGAAAAGCAAAATTCATAAGTGTATATTTGGGTTGAAAAGTTTTACCTACATCTGCACCAAAAGATATTATAGGTCTTCCTTCTATTAAACTATTTGCTTTTGTTAATTGATCAGAAAAAGATAAACCACTTAAAATTTGTTTTGCTTGACCTGAAGCAAGTCTATTACTTCTTATAAGATCTGCACCTTGATCTTTTATAGTGTCATAGGTAGGAACTTTTCCTGCTTGTAAAGACGTAGAAATTGCTGAACGAGTAAGACCTGTTCTTTTTGATAGAGTATGATACCAAAGGTCTCCCAGTGGTTTATCATCCATAAGCATTCTTTTTAAAACAGTGTCTAGTTTTTGCTCAGTGGTCTCTAATGTATTTAAAATAGGGTAAGTCCCTGGATCTAATCTAAATCTTGGTCCTGCTTTTTGTTTAACAACTTGAGCTCCTGTTTTTATATTAAATTTCTTTACAGCTTTTGTTATTATATCTTGTTTTGAAATAAATTTATCACCGTCATTTGCTTTTTTTATTTCTTTAGCTAAATACTTTCTAACTTTTTCAACTTTTTTAGCACCTAATTGTTCTGCGCCTATTTCAGTTGCAATTCCTAAAGCATATCTTGCTTGCTGAACATTTTGACTAGTAAATTCTCTACCGTATCTTTGTGTAGTATAATTTTCATTTAAAAGAGCAGCTGTTTCTGAATCTGTTAAACCTTTAGACTCATTTAAAATTCTTCTTAATTCTTCTATTGTTATTTTTGGTTTGACGGCCATTAGACCTCCAGGATCTTAGCTAGTCCGCCTTTGGCAAAATCCATACCCAATTTTTTCTTAATTTGTATTATTCCATCAGGAAAGTCTTCTGGATTTTTTAAGACCTGGTTTAACATTTTAAAAAATTGTGTTTTCTCAGGACCAACCATAGTTCTATCCATTGCAATCTCTTTAAATAATCTTGTAATATCTTCAGCTTCAATACCATATTCACGCAATGCCCCATAACCCATTTTCGTGCCTTGATCTACAGACTTGTTAATATTCTCTAATTTTTTTGCAAGACCAAAAGCTTTGCCAGCAAGTTTTCCAAATCTTAAACCTGCACGTCCACCCTCTGCAAAAGGTTGCTCTGGTCCGCCAGGTATATCAATATCAAGAAACCTTGCAGTCATTCTATCAAAGTTTGGATCGTTTGGTTTTCTACCCGCAGCATCTACTACGTCTTCAAAAACTCTTTTTGTAAATATTACTATTTCTTCACTTGATGCATTAACTGGTAATGCTTCGGAAATTCTTGGACCAAAATACTTTTCAACTAATAAAATTGGATCACCACCAATTCCACCACCACCTTCAGTAATAGCTTTTACATCCTCTGCTGAGACGACACTATTAAATCCACTCGGTGCTACGTCATCTGATTTTAAAGCCTCTGTTAAAAACTCTCTAGCCGTTGCACGTTTAGCAGGTAAATCACCTGTATTAGATAAAGGTCCTTTCATCATTGCTGCTTCAAGTTTTAGTGCTAACTCATCTTGACCTTGTTCTCTTAATTTACGAAACGTTGTTTCTGCATCTTGGAATGGTGTTGCAATTTCATCTGAATCATCAAAAGACATTACACCTTCTTTGTTTCTTGTAGCTACTTGACTACCAACATCTTTTCGTAAAAATTTATTTTTATTAGGATCGTTTAAACCTAATCGTTCAGCCATATCTGCTAATTCATCATCTGTCTTTTGCATTCTTAAAGCACCTAGACCTTCTGCGTCTAAGTTCCTGGTCCCTGTTCCAAGGTCTGTGATATTTGCTGGACCAGCCGGTGGGTTAAATACATTATCTACCTTCTGCATGTTCTCTAATAACTTATTAGCTTGAACATCATTAAGTTTACCTGCTGTTAGATAGCCGATAGAACTTTCTAATTCTTGTAATATTTTATTCTTACCCATGAAGCCTATAGCTTCACTGTTAATATCCATATCAATGAATCCTTCTGGATTCTTGCCTTTGCCTAGAAAAGTAATATTGGACCGGGTACCAAGGACATTGTTCATGTTGCCACCTAGTTTATTAAATAAGGCTAGGATTGCTTCTCCGGCTTTTGGCATAATTTGTTTAACCATAATACTTTACATGTCCTCGTACAATTGGCTCTTCTTTGTAATCTTCAGGATGTCGAACCAAACCACCCTGTCTAATTCTCATGATGGCTTGTGTCGTACTATCCACATAGTCATCATATTCTCCAAATGGGAAAGACGCACATTCTTCGACCACTTCCTGTGCAAAGTGCTCGTGCATCGGTGCCCAAATTTTGCCACTTTCAAATAGCGGGGCAACGGAGTTTAATCTTGTGTGTTTATCATTTCCTTTTGACGGTGTAAAGTTAATAACCGGTATATCCATCTGCCTCAACTCATGGGTCAAAGGCAGTCCTGTAGCTTTAGCCTCGATTATTACCATGTCAGGATTCCAATCTCGATACTCTTCTAGTGCTACACGCCGGAGTTCTGGAAAGTCATAACGGTCTTTGAAAGCGTTAAGTAGAATTATATTCTGTCCCTGGTCCTCGGTCGTAAAGACACCCCACGTGGTTATAGCTGAAAAGTCAGAAGTTGTCTTTTTGGTAAATGCGGTATCGTATGATTGTACGATATAATCTAATGGTGGTGGATATTTGTGAGTCCAGTCTTGCCACCACTCTCGTTTAAGTATTGCTCCTTCTTCTGCAGTAGGTTCTTGCATGTATTGAGCTAGCCAGTTGCTAACCGGTATAGATGCTTTAGTCTTAAGTAATTCTCCCTTGGTCCAGTATTCAGGCCACACGGGGTTTCCATCAGGGAGCAGGGCTGGTAATTCAACAACCTCCCACTGATCAGATCCTTCTTCTGATTGTGCTTTTAATAATTGACCAGTTATATCTTTAGTAGACCAACGAGTCATTACAATTACAATAGAACCACCAGGTTGCAAACGCTGACGTGGACCAGCTGTATACCAGTTTATAGCTTTCTCAAAAGCTTTACCATCTGCACGAACATCTTGTTCCTTGTGTGGATCGTCAATGATTAATAGATCAGCACCACGACCTGTGATTGCTCCACCAACACCAGCTGCAAAATATTCACCGCCTTGTTCTGTTTTCCATTTTCCTGCTGCCTGACTATCTTCCTGTAGTCTAGTATCAAATAGTTCTCTGTAGTTTTGTTCATCAACTAAGTTCTTAGTCTTACGTCCAAAGTCTATAGCAAGGTCAGCTGTGTGAGTTGCTTGGATTATTTTTAATTTTGGGTTCTTCCCAATCATCCATGCCGGGAGTAAGTATGAGGCAAACTCCGACTTTGTGTGTCTTGGCGGCATGTTAATGATCAGTCGTTTAACTTTCCCATTAGCGAGATCGTTAAATTTTTTATTAATAATTTTATGGTGGGACCCCTCTATAAACTCAGGCCAAACATACTTAACAAAACTTAAAAAATTTTTTGTAATATTTGGACGAGCTTCATCCAATGCTACGCTTCGTTCAAGTTCAATTAGTTTAGCGCTTTCTTCTGGGGTCAAACCCTGATATTTTTTTTCTAAAATTTTTTCTGTTGGCATATCTTTAATATGTTTTCAAAACTTATAGCATAACCATCTAAATCTTCAACTTTAGTATGACTTAGGATCCCTTTTGTTATTTAGGGGGTGTTGGGTCTTTGCTTTGCGATTGCTGTGCTGGTTTGGTGTGGTACCTCTATGGGTGGGCCCACCCGGTATTTTCAAGCAAAAATTTAGGGGTATGCAAAAACTGCATTGTTGTTTTTGCATACCCTTATGGGATTTTCTGGGTTAGTTAAACTTTTTCTCTCTGTCCTTTCTCCAATCCTCAAACTCTGGTGACTTCATGTTCTGTTCCATAAGATAAGGCAACATTAACATTGCCATAACATGAGCCATGAATTTATAATCAAACTTGCTACAGCCAAACTCAACACGATTTATTTTTTCCTGTTCATCTTCTGCGTTGTGAATAAACAAAGCCATTTTAATTATGTCTGGTTGCAAATGATATGGATAGTCAACATCACTATCAAACTCAACATCAGTTTTTTTATTCATTGTTATCTCCTCTCTCGATTATTTTTCTTGTTGCGATATAAAGTTCTGGAACATAATTACCATTAATGAAACGATACTTATTACTTTCGTACTTCTCTGTTTTAACTTTAACTGGAGTTTCACTCGGTTGGTTAACAGGTCGAATGTTTGCAACTTGATCTTTAAACTCATTCAAGAATTGAAACAAACAACTATTGTTGCAGAAATAAGCAAATATACTTTCTCTTATGTATTCACTATTTAATGCAATCTTTCTAGTCCTCAACACTTTATTGTCTCCTGTTCCTCGTACCCTTGATTGAGTTTCAATCGTATGGCATTTCGGATTGTGACACCAATTATGCGTCCCCATGTGTTCCTCCTCTCTTAATCCAATAACTACCTGACGCAGTTCTATAATTATTTGCGTCAATATCAAAATAAGTCACTAGAGGTTTTAAAGATTTGGAAAACCAATATTTGCATTTGTCATTCCATTTTCCATTTCTAGTAATAAACTTACCATGCTTTTTTGCATAATAAGAAATTTGAAAAGTCTCTCCATTTACCATGAGAAATCTCCAAAAGATAAACACATTAAAATACAAACAACACAAATTCCAATGCTGAATGCACATAGAATTCTTGTGTCCTTATTCTGTGTTCTTTCTAATTTGAATAATCTTTCTCGTGTTGAAAAGATTAATTCATTTTGTTTTTCCGATAAGTCTATTAGTCTACTAATAACATTATCTTTAGCTGACATACTTGCGTCTTGCGTTGCGTTAGTCATCTCTGCCTTTCTGGGCATTTGCCCTGTTGATTTGTTTCTGGGATTTTACAGGAAAACCCCAGAAAAAGCAATAGCCTAATTTAGGCTTTCTGCCTGTTGTTTTTCGTATAATAGTCGTGCCTCAATTTTGGCTTTCCTATCTACATTTTTATTTTTCATGCCTTTAATTCTTTCGGCAAGATTTTTTGGATTATAAATTACTAGCCCTGTACTATTAGTTCTAATAATTTCTGCATCAGTAATATTAAGACCTAACTCGGTACATAATTCCAGAGCCTCATCTAAATATTTATAACCTTTAAGACCGACTTTAATTTCTTTCATCTGGTCTAAAACAGATTTAATCCATTTTTCATGTGCAATAACAAATTGACCTTTAGCCTGTTTCCAAGAAATTAAAAAATCAAACTCGGATTTATCACACGCAATAGATCGGTCACGACAATAATCTCTACCAATTAAATCTAATTGGTATTTTTCATTCCATTGTTTGGCATAACCTCTGGTATCATTTCCCAGATACTTGTGATTGTTATCCA
>WLWF01001633.1_pt1 | contig 17791 bp, 20 predicted proteins | sample 6718331 | NCBI WGS metagenome assembly WLWF01 (sample SAMN12718692, study PRJNA515312) | sponge metagenome | isolation source: marine sponge | host: Mycale hentscheli | place: New Zealand: South Island, Marlborough, Capsize Point | collected 2003-05-01
CACAAGATGGTTTTAAAACTTACCAAGCTGGGTCCGGTATTATAAATGTTAATGTGCCAGGACATGGTTTAACAAATGGTACAACTTATTTATTTAGAGGTGCACCTACAACATCACCTGGAACAGGTACTCCAACTAATCCTGTATTTGCTTATGGATCAATTCCAAACTTTGATGGAATAACTGGAGCACAAATAACTCAAGGATCTGGTTATGCAATTACAACTGGACTTTATGATAATGGTGCTAGAGTTACAACAGATTTTGCTTTATCAAATTTCTTCTTCTTTACAGTTAATGCAGATACTGCTACAACGGGAGATATTAAAGGAGGAGGCTATGGTTGTTCAGTAGGACCCATAACTATAACACCATGATTAAAAAATTTATTAACTTCATTAAAAATATGTTTAAATGTGAGAGACAAGACCCTCATCTTCAAATGTATGAAGAACTACGTCCTGATAAAGCAGATAAAATACGTAGAAAACATGGAGGAGATTCTAAGTAATGGCCTACACTTTAGCAAACTTACAAGACGATGTTAGAAACTATACTGAAGTAGATAGTGGAGTTTTATCTAACACTATTTTAGATACTATAATTAAAAATGCAGAAAATAGAATTTATAGAGAAGCTGATTCTGATGATAATAGATTTTATGCAACATCTAACTTAGCAGCTGGTAGTAGATATGTAACCATACCATCTGATTTAAGATTTATTAGATATGTGCAATTAACAGATTCAAATGGAGATCAAACTTTTTTAGAAAAAAAAGATACTAGTTATATGGCTACTTTTTATGACACACCTGGAACAGCTTCAGGTATACCTAAGTATTATGCTAACTGGGATGCTAATTTTTGGGTGGTAGCACCTACTCCAAATAGTACAAATTTAATCACTTTAGCCTATACAAAACAACCAGATAGTATTACAACAACTACAGGTGTAACTCCACCAAGTACAAATGGAACTTACACATCTAATAAATATCAGGATTTACTTTTGTATGGTTGTCTGGTAGAAGCATATGGATACTTGAAAGGTCCTGCAGATATGTTACAATACTACGAAGGATCTTTTAAAAGAGCTTTACAATCGTACGCGATCGAACAACAAGGTCGTAGACGCCGAGACGAATATCAAGATGGTGTTATTCGAACTCCTTTAAAATCACCATCACCATAAATAAATTAAGGAGATAATTAAATGGCAAATATAGTACCTGACTCTTTTAAAACAGACCTACTAAAAGGAGTGTTTAACTTCAATACAAGTGGGACTTCTTTTAAACTTGCTTTGTATACATCTTTAGGTGGTTTCAGTACTTCTACATCTGCTTACACTGCTACCAATGAAGTTTCTTCATCTGGTACAAGTTATTCAGCTCGTGGAAATGCATTAACTAATAATGCTGTAGGTATAGGAAGTAATATTGGATTTGCAGATTTTCAAGATTGTACTTTTTCATCTGTGAGTTTAACAGCAGTAGGAGCACTGATTTATAAAGATGGCGGATCTGATAATGCTGTATTAGTTTTGGACTTTGGCGGATCAAAAACTGCAACTAACGGTGATTTCGTTATTCAGTTTCCAGCTGCAGATTCATCTAATGCAATTATAAGACTCGGCAACGCGTAAAATTTTTGGAGTAGTAAATGACGGCTTTTGTAATTAACGATAGGGTTAAGCAATCCACTACGACTACTGGCACAGGAACAATTGATTTAAATGGGACTTTTACTAGTCAAGGTTTTGAAACATTTGTTGCCGGTATCGGGGATGGTGTGCAAACTTATTATGCCATCGTGCATGATGGTACAACTGACTTTGAAGTTGGTACTGGAACTGTAACGGATGCAGGGACAGATACGCTTTCAAGACAGTCCGTTATTTCATCTTCTAATTCTGATGCGTTAGTAAACTTTGGTGCAGGAACTAAAACTGTGTTCTGTACATTGCCAGCTAAAAAAACTATTTCTCCAGTAATGGATGCAACACCTTTTGTTGTAACTCATGCTTCAACTTTAAGTCTTAATCAAACAATGGACTCTGGAGTTCTTGCAGGACCAGTTACAATTTCAGGAACACAAACAGTAACAGGAACATTGGTAATAGTATAATGAGTAAAGTAGAAGTAGATAAAGTAATACCTCAATCAGGAACTACCTTAACTATTGGTGATAGTGGAGATACTATTAATTTAGTTGGTACATTACAAAGTAATGGTTCACCTTTACCAGGTGATATTAGTTCAGTAGTCGCTGGAACAGGTTTATCCGGTGGTGGTACATCAGGAGACGTTACTTTAAATGTTGAGGCGGCACAGTCAGGCATAACCTCTCTTGGGACTTTGACTTCAGCTACAATTAGTGGAGATTTAATAGTTGATACGAATACTTTATTTGTAGATGCTTCTGAAAACTCAGTCTGTATTGGTACAACTACTGCTCAAGCAAAGTTGCATGTTTTGAGAACTGATGTAGGTGCATTAAATGATGGAAATTCTAATGGGATAATGGTTGAAGATACCAATTGTGGAATTTGTATAGGTTCAGCAACTACTGGAGAAGGTCATATATATTTTTCAGATAGTGGTGATGCTGATGTGGGTGCAGTATCGTATTTTCATACTGACAACTTCATGCAATTTAGAGTTAATGCTGCAGAAAGAATGCGTATCAATAGTTCTGGAAATGTTGGTATTGGCGAAACTACACCTATAGGATTACTTCATGTAAAAACTGCTGATACTGGAGCAAGTGCAGTTAGTGGTAATGCAAATGAATTTGTCATTGAAAATACTGGTAATGTTGGAATGACTATTCAAAGTGCAAATGATGGAGTAGGAAATTTATATTTTGGCGATGTTGCTAATGGAAGTGTAGGTAGAGTATCTTATGACCATAGCAATAATTTTATGTCATTTAATACAAATGCTGCAGAAAGAATGCGTATTCCAAGTGGGGGTGGTTTACTTATTGGCAAAACAAGTAGTGGTATTGCTACAGCAGGATTTGAAGTTTTTTCTGGTGGAGATTTTCAAGCAACAAAATCTGGTAGTACAATCGCACAATTAAACAGATTAACAAATGATGGTGATGTTTTAAGAATTAAAAAAGATGGAACTACAAAACATGTAATGAAAACAAATGCAGTTGGAATACTTACAGATAATCCAACAACAGCATTAGATGTTAATGGAACAGTTAAAGCTACAACATTTCAAGGAGATGGTTCTGCATTAACTGGGATTAGTGGTGGAAAAGTTTTACAAGTAGTTTCAGCATCTAAAAATGATACTTTTATAACTACATCTACAAGTTTTGTAGATGTTACAGGATTAACTGCAAATATTACTCCATCTTCATCATCTAATAAAGTTTTAGTAACAGTTCTACTAGGTAGATTAGCAACTGATGATGGTGGTGGTTTTGGTGCGCAAGTAGATAGAGGTGGTTCTTCTATTTATGATTTAGCACAAGGTAATTTATCTGATTGTTTTGGTGCTGGAGGTGGTGGAGGAATGACTAACAATAATAGAAAAAATGATGTTTCTTTTATACAATTTTTAGATTCACCATCATCAACTTCAGCATTAACTTATAAAATAAGAGTAAAAAGAACATCAGCAGGAAGTGGATATATTAATAGGTGGGGATTAAATGATGACCAAGGTGCAGTTTCATCAATAACTTTAATGGAGATAGCAGTATAATGATTGATAAAGCAATATTAAAAATAAATCCTAACGCAGAATGTACAATTAATGCAGATGACATAAATCAAATTACTTGGGTTAATGGAACAACTCCAATATCAAAAGAAGATATAGAAGCTATGATACCAACTGTTGAGCAAGAATTAAAAGATGCTGAACAAGACGCAATAAATAAAAAAGCATCTGGCAAACAAAAACTTTTAGATCTAGGTCTAACTGAAGAAGAGGTAAAAGCTATAATTAACATATAGGAAAAATTATGAGCAGTATATTAAAAGTAGATACAATCCAAGACCAATCAGGTAATAATATTATCAATGAATCAGGTAATGTAATTACTATTGGTGCATCTGGAGATACTATTACTGTACCTGCTGGTGCTACAGTATCTGGTTTTACTTCTGCTGGAATAGATGACAATGCAACTTCGGTTGCTATAACTATTAACTCATCAGAGCAAGTTGGAATTGGTACTACATCCCCAGATACATTGTTATCTTTAGAAAAAAATAATGCTCCTATAATACAGTTTAAAGATACATCTGGTGCAACAGATGAAAAAATATGGAGAGTAAATGGTCTTAATGATGCTTACAGAATACAAACTTGGAATGATGCTCTTAATTCAAATCAAGTAGCATATCAAGTTCTTAGAAGTGGTGTTGATGTAACAAACCATAGATTTTATACAGAAGATAGTGAAAGAATGAGATTAACTACAACTGGACTAGGTATCGGAACTACATCTCCATCAAGACAATTAACTGTAAGTGGTTCAACTGCTCCTGTAATTGCTATAGTAGACACAGGAACTTCTGGTACACCTTCACTTTTCTTTGGAGATAGTAGTGCAGATAATGTTGGAAAAATTCAATATTCTAATTCAGATAATAGTTTAGCAACACTTGTAAATGGTAGTGAGAGGATGCGTATTTTATCAGATGGAAAAGTTGGTATTGGAACTTCATCGCCATCTGAAGAATTAGAAGTTTCTGGTTCACAGACTACTATAATTAAATCAAAAACTACAACAACAACTGCATTAAGTGGTGTTGAAGTACACAATAGTACAGGAACTTCTTACTTAAAAGTATTTCAACTTGGACCATCTTTTGGTGGAACAACATTTGGTGGTGTAACTGGAAATAACCAAACACTTATTGAAGCACAAGAAGTAAGTAGTTTAGCATTCACAACACAAGGTGGTACACCAGATATAATTTTTGCTCCTGCTAGAACTGCCAGAATGACTATTAAAAATGGTGGAAATGTTGGTATCGGAACTGCATCTCCTGGAACAAAATTAGAAGTTGTTGGAACTGGAGTTAATGGAATAGAATTAGGTGAACAAAGTGATGGTAATGACAGTTCAAGATTATTCTTTACTAATAGTTCAAATGTTTGTGCAATTCGTTCATCTGGTGGAAGTTTAAAATTTTCTACTGGTGCTACTATAAATTCATCGTCTGGAGATGATAGAGTTATTATTCATAGTAATGGAGTAATGTCTGCTGCTAATGGTATTGCTCTTGGAGTAGGTGCTAACAACACAGCTTCAAATGTTTTAGACGATTACGAAGAAGGAACTTGGTCGCCAAAATTAGGTAATGAAACAACAGCAGTTTATAGCAATCAAACTGGTTGGTATAGAAAAATTGGAGAAACAGTTTTTATTTATTTTAGTGTATCACTTTCCTCTAAAGGCGACATATCTGGTGCATATACTAAAATAGCAAATCTTCCTTTTAATGGTGCTTCAGGAGGAGATAGATTTGGTTCTGGTCAAATTCATGCGTACAGGCTTGGAAGCTCTGCACATATTCAAGGTATTGAATTTGGTGGTGCAACTGTAAGTGTAGGTTGGATTATGACAGGTGGAGGAGGCACAACAGGATATTTAAACACATCATTCGTTGCAGATAATACATACTTTGAAGGATTTGCAATGTACAAAACAGCATAATGATTAACAACACACAAGGAGACAACACATGGCAATAACTAAAGAGACACAGATTGGTAAAATCGAAGTGGTCGGAAAATACAAATCAGTTCAAGTAAGAACAGATACTGTAGTTATCGAAGATGGCGAAGAATTATCAAGAAAGTATCATAGACATGCTTTATCTCCAGACGCAGACATATCAGCAGAACACACAGAAGTTCAAGCAGTATGTAACGCAGTTTGGACACAAGATGTTAAAGATGCTTATGACGCTTTTAAATTGACACAAGATAATATATAGTAATTTTAAGGAGAAAACATGATAACTATAGACGACAAAAAGTATGATGAAACTAAACTTTCTGATGAAGGTAAAGTTGCGTTAAATAATATCCAAGTAATTAGTCAAGATCAAAATCAGTTAAAGCTAAAATTTGCTCATAACGATATCTTGTCAAAACATTATTTAGATATTTTAAAAAAACATCTACCAGAAGAAATGAAGGAAGAAGAGGTTAAATCGGAATCTAAATGAGTGAAGTAAAAGTAAATAAAATCAGTCCACGATCCGGTACCGCTATTACATTAGGTGATAGCGGTGACACCTTTACTATACCTAGTGGAGCTACATTAGCTATCGCAGGTTCGGTTACCGGGTTTACTTCAGCGGGGATCGATGACAATGCAACTTCAGTTGCTATAACTATAGATAGTTCGGAGAGTGTTGGTATTGGTACTACATCACCATTTAATTCAAGACCAGGTGCATTTACAATTTCTAATGAAGCACCTACTATTTATATGGAAGATACCAATGGTACTGGAAATAAAGTTGGTCAAATTTTATATCAAAATGCAGAGTTGTCATATTCTACTGGTTCAAGAAATGGAACAGGAACAAGTAGTTCAACAGAGTATTTTAGAATTAATTCATCAGGAAATGTAGGTATTGGAACTACAGCACCAGGTTCTGAACTTCATGTTGTTGCTGATGATGTTTCTCAAAGTTGGTCGCCTTATGATGGTACTGTATTAACAATAGAAAATAATGATACTGATGGTTGTATATTACAAACTATAGGTAGGAATACTGCAACAAACGAAATTTGGTTTGGAGATGATGATAGCAGAAATATAGGCAGAATAAGATATGAACATAGTAATAATGTTTTAGAATTTTGGACTAACTCAAGTGAAAGAATGAAATTAACTGATACTGGTTTAAGTATTGGAACAACAGAAAGTTCTGCACCTATAGATGTAAAATTAAGTTCTTCAAACACAAATTCAGCATCAAATATAATGCAGATAAGACACAATACTTCTGGTACTGCTGCTGCTGGTTTTGGAACTAATATTGCCTTTAATGGAGAAAGAGCAGATGGTAATGACCAAGCTATGGGTAAAATTGGTTTTGTTGCTACTAATAATACAAGTACAGATATGTCGTCTGCTTTTACTATTGGTACAGCTAATGCTGGAGTAAATGCTGAGAGAATGAGAGTAGAACCTAGTGGTCGAGTTAGAATTGGGAACACATCATCTACTGGTCATGGCAATATTTACAATTTGATTGTTGGTAACGAAAGTTCTGGTGGAGACGCAGGAGTTTTAATTGTTTCACCAAATAATGAAAATGCTTATTTTGGTTTTGGAGATGATGGAGGAGTACCTTGTTCTTTAAATTACAATCATGGTTCTAACTTTTTAAGAACATACGTTAATGGAAGTGAAGCAATGCGTATCGACAGTTCTGGTAATGTTGGTATTGGCGAAACTGCACCTCTAGGTCAACTTCATGTAAAAACAGGAGAAAGTAGTTCAAGTGTTCATGCTTCTGCAAATGAATTAGTAGTTGAAGGTAGTGCTAATGCAGGAATAAGCATACTTTCTGGGAATAGTAATGAAGGAGCTATATATTTTGGAGACGATGGAAATAATGATGTAGGTAGAATTAGGTATCTTCATAATACAAATCAAATGGATTTTACAACAAATGCAGGTATTAGAGCATCAATTACATCAGCAGGAAATGTTGGTATCGGAACTACAGCTCCAAGTGTAAAACTTCAAGTAGATACACCAACTCAAAATGCTCATGTTACTAATATAAAAATATCACAAGGCGGTTGGAGTAATTCAATAAATAAACTTAAAAGTTTAGCTTGGGGAGATCCAACTACATTAGGTGCAATTGGTTTACTTTATGATGGTAGCAAAGCTGATATGAAATGGCATTCTTTTTATAATGGTGGATATAAAACCGAAACAACAACCATAATGACACTTACTGGAACAGGCAATCTTAGTGTAAGTGGTTCAATTTCAAAAGGTTCTGGTTCATTTATAATTGACCATCCTTTACCATCTAAAAAAGAAACACATAACCTTGTTCATTCTTTTGTAGAAGCACCTCAAGCAGATAATATTTATAGAGGTAAAATAGATTTAGTTAATGGTACAGCAACTATTAATATAGATACAAATTCTGAAATGAGTGATGGAACATTTGTTTTATTAAATAGAGAAATTCAATGCTTTACATCTAATGAAACTGGATGGACAGCAGTAAAAGGTTCTGTATCTGGAAATACTTTAACAATTACAGCACAAGATAATACTTGTGACGATACTATTTCATGGATGGTTATTGGCGAAAGACAAGACCAACATATGTACGATACTGAATGGACAGATGAAAATGGTAAAGTAATTGTTGAACCATTAAAAGAAACAGAAACAACAACACCATAATAAGGAGAAAATAATATGGCAACAACATACGAATGGTCTTTCCCAAATTTTGAGACGGACTCAGAAAACAAAGTAAAAACTATTCACTGGAGATATACAGCAGTTGACGGAGAGTACTCTGCAACTATGTATGGATCTTGTGCAGGTTCTGAAGGTATGGGTTTTGATGCTATGACTAAAGAAAGTGCAATTGCCTGCGTATTAGAACATTCTGATACAACGGAAGAAGATATGCAATCAAACTTATCTGCACAAATCGAAAGTCAAAAAGCACCAGAACTTACATCGAAGACTAAAGACTGGTAGTAATCTACCATGTTCTTCGGCACTACTACCTTTTCCCAAGCACCATTTTCGGATATAGGTATAGCCGATGCGAACGTAGCCGTAACAGGTTCTAGAGTTAATATATCAATCGGTAATATAACCGTAGTTGGTAAAGCTTTAGTTCTTCCAAACGGCAATAGATATAATCTAACTACAGGAAACGTTACCGTTAAAGAAGGCGCTAACGTACCTGTAACAGGTAATCGATATAATTTAGGCACAGGTTCAGTTACATTCTCTATTAGTGGAAGAGTAGTACCAACCGGTAGTAGATTAAATGCGTCTATAGGAAATGTAACTGTTGCAGCTGATGCTAATGTATCTGTAACGGGTAATAGATTTAATATTACTACAGGTAATCCAACTATTGTTGCAAAAGCACTTGTTCTAGCAACAGGTAATCAATTAAACATTGCAACAGGTACAGTAAATGCCAAAGCAGGGGCCACGGCTCAAGTAACAGGAAACAGATTTAATACATCAATTGGTAATGTAACCGTAACCGGTAAAGCAGTTGTTCTACCTAATGGTAATAGGTTAAATATTGGAACAGGTACAGTTACAATTGCAGCGGATGCAAACTTTTCAGTTACAGGAAATAGGTTTAATTTATCAATAGGTAATGCAACAGCCAAAGCAAATGCAACAGCAGTTATAACAGGCAATAGATATAACCTATCTACTGGATCAGTGACAATTGTTGCAAAAGCTGGTATAGTGCCAACTGGAACAGAGTTTAAAATTGGAACAACAGAGCCAACAATTAGATTGTGGAACCAGATAGATCCTAACGTAAGTCAAGTTTGGAGAAATCTTTCAACACCGTAAGGATAAATTATGTTTTTTGGAACTACAACATTTGCACAAACAACTTTTTCTGACATTGGAAGTAGTCAAGTCAGTCCTACAGTTATTGTATCCGGTAATAGATTTAATATAACAATAGGTAATATTGGTCCTATTCCTAATCAATTAATAGTACCAACTGGCATACAATTAAATGTTGCAACAAACCCTGTAAGTGCTATAACATGGAATCCGATTCCGCCAGGTGTGAATCAGGTTTGGGTCCCAATAGATCCATTAAACCCATAGGAGAAAAATGGCATCAAGTACATCAACAGATTTAAAATTAGAGTTAATAACAACAGGTGAAAAAGCAGGTACTTGGGGTACAATTACTAATACAAATTTACAAATTTTAGAACAAGCAGCATCTGGATATTTTACTCAAAGTATAGCAGCAGCTGATTTATCATTAGCTCTTTCAACGTTTGCTGTATCAAATGGTAAAAATTTATACTATAAATTTACAGGAACTTTAACTGGAAACAGAGTTGTTACTATGCCCGACTCTGCAGAAAGAGTTTTTATTGTAGAAGATGCAACAGCTAGATCTTCATCTAATTATACATTAACAGTTAAAACAGTTTCAGGAACAGGAGTGACTATTCCAGTAGGAGCTAAAATAGTTTTATATTCTGACGGAACTAACATCAGTTCAGGACCTATTACAAAAGGCTATTATACAATACCCGGTGCTTATACAGCAGTTAATGGTGATCAATTATTAATTAATACTTCAGGAAGTGGTATTGGTACAGGAGTTACAGTAACACTACCAGCTTCACCTGCAATAGGAAATGAAGTTACATTTATAGATAGTGGAAATAGTTTTGGATCAAACAACTTAACTATCAATAGAAATAGTCAACCTATTTTAGGGAATGCCGGTAATTTAGTATTATCCACAAATGGAGCTGCATTTACTTTAGTATATGTAAACGCTACAAGAGGCTGGATATACAAAGATAACATATAGGACCACGAACCATGGCTCTAATTGACTTTAAAGTCTTACCTGGAATTGATAAACAAGACACCGAATCAGGTGCAGAAAATAGATGGGTCGATTGCGATAACACTAGATTTAGATATGGACTACCAGAAAAAGTTGGTGGTTGGTCTTCATTAGTTTCTGATACTATAGTTAGTGTTGCAAGACGTCAGTTTGCTTTTGTTGATTTGGCGGGAAACAGGTATATAGCAATTGGTACAGATAAATTTTTACTTTTATATTTTGAAGGACAACTTCATGATATTACTCCTGTAAAATCTACAATTAGTAGTGTTACAATGTCCGCAACCGATGCATCTAAAGAAGTATCAATAACTTTTTCTTCAGCACATAATTTACAATCAGGTGATATTATTTTATTAGACAATGTAAGTGTTCCTCCTGGTATAGGTTTAACAAATGCAGCATTTGAAGATAAATTATTTCAAGTTACAAAAGTTACTTCATCTTTAATTGCAATTGTAACTGGAACGCAAACTACAACTGGTGCTGCAGGTGGTGGATCATGTGATATAATTCCTTATGAAACAGTTGGTCCTGCTGCACAATCTTATGGTTATGGTTGGGGTATATCAGAATGGAATGGAGTAGTTTCTACTGCTACACAAACTACATTAAATGGAACACTGGGCGATAATACTAGTGGTACTTCAGGATCTAATATAGCTTTAACATCTACTGCAGGTTTTCCTACAACAGGAAGAGTGCAAATTGATGAAGAATTAATTTCTTATACAGGTATATCAACAAATAATTTAACAGGTATTACAAGAGCTGTAAATGGTTCAATAAGAGCTACACACACAAGTGGTACAATTGTAACTAACGCTGCAGATTTTGTTGATTGGGGAGAAGCCGCTTCAGCATCAGAAGTATCTCTTGAACCAGGTTTATGGTCATTAAGTAATTTTGGTCAAGTATTGGTTGCAACAATTGCAAACGGTAAAACATTTACATGGAACGCTGGAGATGCTGCAAGATTAACAACACGTGCATCAACTACTACATCAGGATTTTCTACATCAGCTAATCCAACAGCAACAAGAGTTACATTAGTATCTCCTACAACACGTCACTTAATTCATCTTGGAACCGAAACAACTATAGGAAATACAGCAACTCAAGATGATATGTTTATAAGATTTTCGGATCAAGAAGATATAAATGATTACACACCAACAGCAATTAATACTGCTGGATCACAAAGATTACAAGATGGTACAAAAATTATGGGTTCATTAAAAGCAAAAGAAGCTATTTTAATTTGGACAGATAATGCATTGTATACCATGAAATTTATTGGTGCACCTTTTACTTTTGGTTTTGAACAAGTTGGCACTAACTGTGGGTTGATAGGTAAAAATGCAGTTATTGAAATTGATGGTGCTGCGTTTTGGATGAGTCCTAATGGTTTCTTTATGTTTGATGGTACGGTTAAATCATTACCTTGTTCTGTTGAAGACTATGTTTATGATCAAGCTGATACTACAAAAGGTCAACAAGTATGTGCAGGTTTAAATAATCAATTTACAGAAGTTGTTTGGTATTATCCGTCAACTAATTCTACTTACAATGATCAATATGTTGTATTTAATTATGGTGAACAAATAAGAGGTGGTGTTTGGTATATTGGTACAGAAGCTAGAACTTCTTGGATTGATGCAACAGTTTATCCAAAACCATTTGGAACTAAATTAAATGCTTCAGCATCGGGAAGTTTTCCTGAAGTTATTGGTGAAGATGGTTTAGGTCAAACAACTTTATTTGAACACGAAGTAGGTACAGATCAAGTTAATGCAGATGGTAGTACAACAACAGTTACATCATTTGTAAAATCATATGATTTTGATTTACAAGCTAGTCAAAAAAATGCTCAAGGTAAATCTACAGGATCTACACTTTCTGGAGATGTGTTTCTAGCTATGAGAAGATTTATACCAGATTTTAAAGATCTACAAGGTAATGCAAAAGTAACACTTGGTGTTAAACGTTATCCACAACAATCTGAAACAACAACAGCACTTAGTCCTTTTACAATTAATTCTTCTACCAATAAAAAAGACACAAGAGCTAGAGGAAGGTTTGTTAATATAAAAATAGAAAATACTAATGTTAGTGAGTCTTGGCGTTTTGGAACTTTTAGAATAGATGTACAACCAGATGGACGTAGATAATGGCTAAAGTAGTAGTAAAATTACCAGAACCAAAAGAACAATATGATTTTTCTAACCAAAAACAAATTAACAGAGCAATTAGTTTAATTGTAGAACAATTAAACTCTACATTTTTAAACGAACAAAAACAAGAACAAGAAAGGTTTACTTGGTTTAATGGCTAACATATATACAAATGCAAAAGTAGATTTAACTACAACAAATGCTACTACATTATATACAACACCTAGTAATTCTAGAGCTATTGTAAAATCTTTATTAGTGTCAAACGATGCTGGAAGTGCAGCAACGATAACAGCAACATTAACTAATGCAGCCAGTGCTGTATTTAGTTTATTTAAAGTTAAATCAATAGCTTCTAATACTACCGAACAATTATTAACAGAACCTTTAGTATTATTAGAAAATGAGATATTGAAAGTTACCGCATCTGATGCTAATGAATTACATGTTGTGGCATCATTATTAGAAATTAACAGAGATTAAGGAGAAAATATGGCGTTTAAAGAAGAAGGTGAAGTAACATACACAATGATAAATGGTAAGAAAGTACCAGTTGTTAAGTGTGAAACAGAAGTAGTGTTAAGAAATACTAAAACTAACGTAGAGTATAATTCAGATAAAGAAGCAGAGGATGATATTGCAAACCCATCTACTGATACTAAAAAAGAAGACGTTATACGATCTTTAAAGATAAAAGTAGCTGCAATGCCACCACTTGGTGCTGCATCTGATGATTAATAATATTGTAAACTAAGGCAAATTTATATAAAATAGAACAATGGCAATTACAAGAGCACAACAGGTAAGACAGATGTTAAAGAATGGTAAAGTAGCCATGCAAGGTGGTGTTAAAAACTATCTTGGTAAAAAGAAAACTGTTACTGTACCTAAAGATTGGCAGTCTTCTCCTGACCACCCTACAACAAAATTAGCGTATATTACAAAAGCAGAAAAAGATTTACTTCTTAAAAAAGATTTACATAACTCTTTAAATGGTAAACCTAACAGAGGACCCTCAGGTGTAATGAGTTTAAATGGTTGGGGTGATAGTGATGGACAAGGTGGTTCTGACACAAGTGGTGGTAATGCTGGAGCTGAAGGTGGCCAAGGAGATGGATCTGGTGGTTATAATGCTGGTAATAACAACACACCTGGTCCAGGAGATACTGGTGGTGAGGGTGGTAATAATCCTAAAGATGATTCAACATCTCAATATGGTGGAGGAAAAGATAACACTGGTGCTTATGATGAAGAGGCTGCAAAAAAACAAAAAGAAAAAGAAAAAAAAGCAGAACAACAAAGAATTGCTGCAGCAAAAGCAGCTAAAGAAAAAGCAGATAAAGAAAAAGCAGATAAAGAAAAAGCAGATGCAATAGCTAAAGCTATAAAAGAAAAAGAAGAAGAAGATGCAGCTAGAGCTAAAGAACTTGCTGATTTAGGTAAAAGTAAAACAGATAAATTTGGTAATATTTTTTCTTCTCTAAAAGAGAAAAATAAAAAATTTCAAAACAAAACAAATATAGATTTAGCTAACAAAAGAGCATTTCAAAAATATCAAGACATAGAACAATATGTAGATATGATGGATGACTATAGTTTGACTCCAGAAACTCTTGCAAAAGAAATGGCAAAAAATCCTGCGTATGGTTATGATTTTAGTGATTTAGATAAAGGGTTAGCAACTCTTACAAGTAATAAAGGCACATCAATAGAGTCTACAAGACCAAATTTATATGATGTAAACTCCCCTGTGTATGGAATAACTGGTTTGATAGCGGATAAAATAAGACCAGACACACAAGTAACAGCATTAAATACTTTAAGAAAAGCAAGAGATTATAGAGATCTTGCAGGAACAGGTGATGTATCAAGAGAAGATTTAGATAATTTAAGAAATAGAGGTAAGACTCAAGAACAAATTGATATTATGGATGGTAACAATAGAGATGGAGGAGATAACTACGTGCCTCCAATTGTTGAAACAGTGAAAGAAGAAACTGAAGAAGAGGAAGTAGACCCTAGAGATTACTCAGGACTAGGTGCAAGAATCATGGGCTCTATATTTGATTTTAGTGGTTTAGCTGATGGTGGAATAGCAAGAGCAGGATACATGGACGGTGGTATGCCGGAGTATCAAGGTGGGATCATGGACCTTGAAACAGGAAGACAACAATATTTTTTAGGTAAACTAGTTAAGAAAGCAACACGTGCAGTTAAGAAGATTGCTAAATCTCCATTAGGTAAAGCTGCTATATTAGGTGGTATGGCTTACTTTGGAGGAGGTGGAGCTAATATGTTTAAAAGTAAAGGATTACCTGGAATGTTTAAAACATTTTTTAGTAAAAAAAACCCCTTAGCATTTACAAATGATAAATTTAGTTTTTCAAAAGGATTAGGTTTAACTACTTTAGCACCTTTCTTATTTCCAGGAGAAGAAGAGAAAGATGGACCAATGAATCTTGGTCCTGATTTTGGTGGATTAGAAGGCGTTCAAGCTATGAGACTTAAAAGAGATTTAGCAAATAGATTTAGAGGAACTCAATTTGTTGCTGATGGTGGTAGAATAGGTTATGCAGAAGGATCTAAAGAACCAGTTGCAAAAGAGACTATGCCTTTATTAGATATGGATAATCAAGAAATGGATTTAAGACAAGAAGGTGGATTCGTACCTATTGGTAGAATGGAAAGAGCAGACGATGTACCTGCAAGATTATCAAAAAATGAATTTGTATTTACTGCTGATGCTGTAAGAAATGCAGGTGAAGGAGATATAGACAAGGGAGCAGAAGTCATGTATAACATGATGAAAAACCTCGAATCCGGAGGTGAAGTATCAAAAGAATCGCAAGGATTAAATGGCGCTAGGGAAATGTTTCAAACATCACAAAGACTAGAGGAAGTATTATAATGTCGACACAAACCACAATATCAAGACCAGCAAAGTTCGTAGAAGATATAGGAGCAGATTTAGCCAAACAAGCCGTAGGAATGACAGGTGTACCTGTCGTATCAGGTGGTGTAGGTAGTTTAACAAAAGCAGCAGGTGAAACCGCAGCAGGATTTAAAGCAAGACAAGATGCTGCAAGAGCATTTGAAGTAAGACAACAAAATTTAGCAGGACTTGCTCCAAAAGTTGCTGCACAAGATGCATTACAAGGACAAGCACAACGTTTAGCACAATCAGGCGTTGGATCTTTTCAACCATTTTTACAACAAGCACAACAACAAGCAGGAGCTGCTGGTACAACATTAGGTGGAGTGGCAGGTCAATTTAGAACTGCTGGTCAAACATTAGGTGGTGTATCTTTAGGAGCGCCAACAGCTGCACAGACACAATCATTCATGTCACCATATCAATCACAAGTTATGGAAGCATCACTTGCAGAGTTTGATAGAAACAAAGCAGTACAAGAACAAGGTTTAAGAGATCAAGCAGTAGCATCAGGAGCTTTCGGTGGTGGGAGAGAAGGTGTTGCAATGGCTGAATATGATAAATCATCTGACATGAACAGAGCACAATTACAAGCAAGTTTATTAAATCAAGGTTTCAATCAAGCAATGGGAGCAAGGCAACAAGACATTGCAAATAGATTTGGTCTAGGGCAAGCACAAATGGGTCTAGGTGGAGCACAGCAAGGTTTAGCTGGAGCACAACAAGGTTTAGGTGGCTTCCAAGCTGGACTAGGATCACAGTTACAAGGAATGCAAGGAACAGATATTTCACGTTTAGGTTCATTGGGCGCATTGAATCAAGCGCAAACACAAGCAGGTTTAGAGGCAACTAGACAAGCAAATCAAATGGCTGCATATCAACCACAAGAACAAATACAAAACTATGCTAATATCGTTACGGGTATCATGGGTGGAATGGCTGGATCAGGTTCACAACAAACACAAGTACCTAACCCATCACCACTACAAACTGCACTAGGTGCAGCAGCTACTGGAGCAGGGATATACGGCGCACTAGGTGGGAAACCTTTCGCTTAATATGAATAGAACTTTAAGAAGACCGATGTTTAGAAGAGGTGGTTCTACAGGAACTGGTATTACATCAGGGTTAGATCAACCAAGAAAACAATACAGTCAAGGAACTATGCCTTACAACATGGCAGATTTGGTAAAACAAAGTCAAGAACAAGCTATGGACCCAAATGTACGTGAAGCATATCAACCATATTTTGAAAGACCTAAAGGAGAAGCTTTCAATAGATTTTTAATGTCCACAGGTTTAGATTTAATGGGAAGACCATCAACAGGAAACATATTTCAAACAGCAGCTTTGTCAGCAAAAGGTCCAACAGAACAATTATTTAAAGATATTGATTCACAAAGACTAAGTAAGAAAGCAGCAGAAGCAGATTTATTTAAAACACTTTTACAAGGAAACATAGATATTGCATCAGAAGCAGCAGGTAATGAAGCTGGTCCAGCTAAAACCTATAAAGAAATAGAAGTTGCTAAACAGCTAGAAGGTTTAATTCCTAAAATATACGACATAGAAGCTAAAGTAAAAGAAGGAACAGCTACTGATGATGACATGATTGAATTAGATATATTAAAAACTCAAAGAAATAATTACACGAAAAGTAATCCAATAACAGAAGGTGCAATTGATATATTTATAAAATCAAGTGAAGGTCAAACTTTATTTGGTACAATATCTGAAAGACTACAAGATGATAATCCAGGTAAATATAAAGAGGGTGATACACAATTAATTATAGATGTTGTTAATGAAATTAAAAAAATACTTGGTCAATTTTCAAGTGGAGGTAGAGCGGAGTATCAAATGGGTGGTGGAGTAGACATGGCCCAACAACCAATGATGTCTCAACAACCAATGATGATGCCTCAAGAACCAATGAACATGAACCAAGGATCAATGGATGATGGTAAAAATAATTTAATTAGCTATGATCAATTAAGAGCAAGATTACCAAATGAAATTACAGATGATATAGTTGAGTTAATGTCAAACAGTGCGGAAGCATTAGAAGACT
>WLWF01001635.1_pt1 | contig 17768 bp, 11 predicted proteins | sample 6718331 | NCBI WGS metagenome assembly WLWF01 (sample SAMN12718692, study PRJNA515312) | sponge metagenome | isolation source: marine sponge | host: Mycale hentscheli | place: New Zealand: South Island, Marlborough, Capsize Point | collected 2003-05-01
CTTTGTCAACGGCGGTATCAATAGGCACAGGTGGGAGCGGCTTTACAAATGTAAATTCACCACTACACTGGGGGCACAAGTATGAGCCGGTCTCCACAGCCCTATACAGCAAGTGGTTCGGAGTGGAGGTGTCCGAGTATGGCTGTATTCGCCATCCGAGTATTCCTTATATCGGCGCATCACCAGATGGAGTGGTTACAACCCCAGGACCTTTTTACGGTCGTATGATTGAGATTAAAAATGTGGTCAATCGTGAACTAACGGGAATTCCCAAACGCGAGTACTGGATTCAGATGCAGATGCAGATGGAGGTCTGTGATTTGCCCTTGTGTGACTTTTTTGAGTGCCAGTTTTTAGAATACGACAGCTGGAGCGAAGCGGATGCGGATGGCACCTTTACTGCGACGGCGACCGGAAAACCAAAAGGGGCGTTTCTCATGCTGTGGTCGCCGACGCAAAAAACCAACCGCTACTTTTATCCACCTCTTACTTTCACAACGCTAGCTGAGTACTCAGTGTGGGAGGAGAAGACCCGCAAGGATAATCCAGAACTGGAATGGGTGCAGCGGGTAAGGTGGCGTCTAGCGGATTTCTCGTTAGTCATGGTCCAACGCAACAAAGAATGGTTTAATGCCTCCAAGAAGGACTTTGCTAGCGTGTGGAAAGAGGTGGAAGCGGCGCGGAAGCTTTCTGTTGCCGCGAACAAGGACATAGAAAGTGTAGGTAGTATTACAGAATATGACGTGCCCGCCGATGCAAGTTAAAAAGCGGAATGGGATGCTCGAACCTGTGTCGTTTGATAAAATTCTCAAGCGCATGACATCGCTGGCGAATGAGCCGTCGCCGTCGCTTAGTGTGTCTCCCGCAGAGATGGCAAAAGAGATTATTAGTCAGTTAATGGACGGTATGGAAACGTCGCAACTGGATGTGTTGGGTGCAGAGGCGGCTTACGCGCTGTACACAAAGAATCCAGACTATGGAACACTTGCCACTCGTATTCAGGTCTCGGCGATGCACAAGGATCATGCTTCCTCTTTTAATCAGACTGGAAGCTATCCGTCGCCAATGACCACCTTTTCCGAAGTAGTTGAAAAGATTGAGTCGCTGGGTCAGCAAGAGGGAAGGGGAGTGTATAATGAAACATTCTTGAAGCACATTCGTGAACACGGCGAAGCATACAACGCCATTATCAACCACGACGCTGATTATGATTTTACCTATTTTGCTCTCCGCACTCTCCAACGGGGGTATTTGCTGAAGCGTGGCACATGCACAGAGCTACCGCAGCACTTGTGGATGCGTGTAGCGGTTGGTTTCCATGGCGGAGACTTAGAGCGGGTCGAGGAGACGTACAAGCTGCTGAGCGAGCGCAAGAACATTTATGGAACACCGACGCTCTTCAACATGGGTCTCCAAATCCAACAACTCTCCTCTTGCTATCTCACTGGTATCCACAAGGACAGCATTAAGGGAATCTACGAGGCGCTCACACGGTGTGCGTTTATTTCCAAGACGGCTGGTGGGATAGGGATGCATATTCACAATATTCGCAATGTGGACGCGCCAATCAAGGGAACAGGTGGCACAAGTTCGGGCATCGTGCCAATGCTGCGGCAGTTTAATGAGACAGCACGGTATGTAGATCAGGGTGGCGGTAAGCGTCCAGGGTCAATTGCGATCTACGCCGAGCCACATAACGCCGAAATCTTGGCGATGTTGGACTTACGTAAGAACCATGGTGATGAAAACAGGCGGGCGCGGGATCTCTTTTATGCTCTGTGGATTTCCGATTTGTTTATGCAGCGTGTGGAAAGCGACGGACAGTGGAGTCTGTTTTGCCCATCTAACGCGCCAGGTCTGTCGGATGCGTGGGGCGACGAGTACACAGAGTTGTACGAGCGCTACGAAAGAGAGGGTAGAGCTAAGCAGACTATTGAGGCGCGTAAGCTGTGGTTTGCCATTATTGAGAGTCAGATTGAGACTGGCACGCCGTACATGCTTTACAAGGATGCATGCAACCGTAAATCCAACCACCAGCACCTTGGCACGATCAAGAGCAGTAATCTGTGCACGGAGATTGTGGAGTACACGGCGAAGGATGAGACTGCGGTGTGTAATCTGTCAAGTATCTGTCTGCCCCGATTTGTTGTGCGCGATGAGAGCAGTACCGGAGTGCGGTTTGATTACGACGAATTGCACCGAGTAACAAAAATCGTTACTCGCAATCTAAGCCGAGTCATCGACATTAATAATTATCCTGTGATTTCCGCAGGGCGATCCAACAAACGCCACCGTCCCATTGGGCTTGGTGTGCAAGGATTAGACGATGTATTCAAACTATTTAACTGCTCTTTCGATTCCCCACAAGCCAACGATTTGAATACCGCCATATTTGAAACCATTTACCACGCAGCTGTGACCACCGGTGTCGAGCTCGCCAAGGAACGCACTGAGGGAATGATGGAGCTCCGCGCCTTGAAGAACGCAGGCAAATGGATATTTTTGAAGCTACGTCCGAAAGAGGAAGAGGACGTTGAGTGGACAGAATGGGAAAGCCACCCCAATTACGAGTGGGAGTACCAGCTGAACACTGTGCAAACAGTGGAGCGGGCGCGCATTCTGAAGTTGTTGGATACATTTAAACCGATTGAGGAAGAGCTTAGGTTGCCTGAGCAATGGGCTGGGGCTTATTCCTCTTTCGCAGGTTCTCCAATGTCAAAAGGTGCGCTGCAACCAGATATGTGGGAGCAAGAAGGGCGTAAGGTTCAGTACTCGGGACGTTGGAATTGGCAAGAATTACGTGATGGCGTCGTTAGACACGGCTGTCGGCTTTCATTAATGGTGGCACCGATGCCTACCGCAAGCACTTCGCAGATTGAGGGGAACACAGAGGCATTTGAACCACGGACTTCGAACATTTACATGCGACGCACGGGTGCGGGAGAGTTCACTGTGATGAACGAGTACCTGGTGCGGGATCTTGTTGCAAGAGGAGTGTGGAACGAGGAGTTGAAAAATAGCATCATTGCAAATAATGGAAGTGTGCAGCATTTACCGGATGAAATCCTGGATAAACAGGGTAAACAAGTGCACAAGACTGCGTGGGAGTTGTCTATGAAGAGCGTTATTGACCTAGCGGGAGCGCGTGCACCGTTCATTGACCAAAGTATGAGTATGAATCTGTGGATGGAGCGACCGACGTTTCCAAAAATGTCCGCGATGCACTTTTATGCGTGGCGGGCTGGGTTGAAAACGGGTATGTATTATTTGCGAACGCGAGCTGCTGCTGCGCCACAGCAAGTCACAGTGCCCATTGCCAATGGGCAAAGACAAGGGAATGAGCAAGAGGGTGGTAATGGAAGCCAAGGTCAAGTTAGCCTAGGTGGCAAAAATGAAAAAATGGATGCTGCAACATGTTCGCTTTTGAATAGAGAGGCGTGTGAAATGTGTTCGTCCTAGGTATCATTGATTAGATGATAGGAAACTCTTTAGAGAATCTGTAATTCATTGACTGGCCAGTATTCACTGGTGCCGTCTGGCAAAGGACGGCGAATGATGAAGGGAATTTGCCTATTTTCTAGCTCGATTTCGGCTATCTTCATTGAATCGATAAGTCCATCCGGAACGTTGATTTGCGGCGGAGCACCGTGGCTCAGTTGTGTAGCCCGTGTTCCAATGACCCGAGCTCTCTCGAAACGCGTGAGCCACGGCAAAGTATTCGAATGCTTTTCATCAATTATGTTACCCTTGGCGTCTCTGACAACCATCGCCAGCGCCGCCACCTCTTCGTCAGTTGGAACGATAATCATTGGATGATAATCGGCTAGCTCACCCTTGGCTTGGTCTGGGTCAATCAGCCTAACCATTTCCTCAGTATCGCTGCCTGCCTCAGCCTCCTCATCGTCCGCCTCATCGTCCGGTCCCATGCCGCTGCGTTCATCTTCGTTTTCGTCATCCTCCTCAAAATCAGGCATATCAAAGTTAGACTGAGTCTTATTCTCGTCCTCTTCATCATCGCCCTCCCAATCTGGATCCTCATCTTCACCCTCGCTATTTTCATCCTCCTCTTGCTCATCTTCAACTTCCCCTTCTTCCCGATCCGAATCGGGCGAAATAGACCACGAAGCTACAGAGTTTTGAATGGGTGGAAGTTCTTCAACATTAAAGTTCTCTTCCTCAGATTCCTCATCATTATCCTTTGGAATAAGCGTAATGATGGGCAAAGGTTTGTTCGGCGTGGCAGTCGGCGACGGAGAAGCCATTGTTCTAGCGTAAGCCCGATAGATTCTTTAGAATCAATTTGCGTTTTGTAATTTGTTTCACAGATTAGCTACTGATATTCTCAACGTTCCATCGGTGGTCACACGTGGTGCAAATATACAAATACTTGATTGTATTCGCGTCATAGCGCACGTATACGACGGGTCCCTCCGCGGGCTGACCGGACTCAGAACACTTTGGGCATTGGATATCGGTTGCGATCGGAAGGGTTGGATCGTGCGCAGCGGCGGGTCCCGCTACATATTGAGGCTTTTGCAGCTGTTGGCGAATAAGAGTGCTGGAGACAGGACCTGTGGAGCTGGAGCCAGGCTCAGTTGTTCCGCACCGTGGACAGTAAAGAGTCAGCGCCTCCTCATCCTCAGAAATAAGTCGAGTGAAAAGCATATTTTCGCAGGTGTTGCAAAACTGCATCGCTAGTTCTAAAAATAAGTCCCACAATACCTCTCGGTCAATTTGTCGCTTTGCTCAGAATGATAATATTCGTGATCTAGCCGTGATCCTTTACTCACAGTCACCTGATCCTCTTGCACAGTGCTGTGATTAAGCTCCACAGGTAGTTCTTTTTGTAATTCATATGCCAACATTGGATAATCACAATGAGTGCCAAAGCTGTACTTGTCTACCCAGACAGGCACGGAGAGTGGTGGGTTTGTGTCGGAGCGGAGCGTGGCGATTTTATAAGCCTGCCGGAGGCTGTTAGCAAGAGGGTTGGTGAGACGGCGGCGTAGCTCGTCGGGGATGGTGGGGAGAATATTACGCTTAAAGTTGAGCACTCCATCTAATAGATTGTGAAACGCAATGGCTTGGTTATAGGCGTTACGGCTTTTGTCCGTCTTTAGCACGTGGGGTTCGTGCATGTATGGATCGTCGTCTAAGAGGGTTTGCATAACGATAAGGAGCGTGCGAAGGGTGCAACAGCTAGTCCATGGCTGCCCGTCCCAAGTGCCTAGAAGGGACAGACATACCTTGCCGTTGATGTAAAGATTAGGATGAAATCGCACATAGGTCTGGTCGCGCCCATTCACAGCAACACCGTGAGTTTTAGCCAGTGTCTGAAAGGTTACCTTCGGGGGCTGGGCAGGATAGGTATCTGGAAAGTTAAATTTAAACACATAGTATCCGTGCTCGTACAGACTGTCTTTAGTACCACTTAGGATTGCTAATCCTTCTCTAAAATCCTTTTCATTGTGATAGTACCAAATTCCTTGGTCCTCCAATGGATCTTTCAACAAATCTCCTACATCCTTCGCCAGTCTCCGCATAAAGTTCGATGACATTTACCAATTATAATTGTTTTGTGCGTCTTTTCTATAAGTTAGTGAGTTCAATTGCTTTTTTCCAAAACTTATAATTCAGGGTGCGATTAGGATATAGTTAAAATTGACCTGGTCTATACCAGGCGGTCCATGGCAACAAAGATGCCTCGTCAGACATTAGCCAACTGGCTCCAAAATCACGCGGCAAAGCCTGGCAAGGACAATCCGTTCACTCATACTCGAATTGGATCGGCTGCGCGGTCGATCCGCGGCGGTAAATACAATATTAGCGATGCAGAAATGCCTGAATTCTTTCAACTATATTATCAACACGTGTTTGTGGAGAAGCAGCCGGAGTACTTGACCGAGGTGCAACGCCAAGTAGGACCCTTGCTGGTGGATTTGGACTTTCGCTACGCAGTCGGCACTGACGAGCGACAACACAACGAAGCGCACATTCTCGATACGATTGAATGCTACGTCAACATTCTCAAAGGAATTGTGGACCTTGAAGCTGTTGACGACTTTCACGTGTGGGCGATGGAAAAAGATGACATCAATCCACAGGAGGACCTAGTAAAGGACGGTATTCATCTCGCATTTGGCGTTATTATTGATCGGGCTACACGTAAGTTGGTTCGCGACCAAGCGTTGGAGGACCTGAACGATGTCTTCGAGGAACTCCCGCTCATCAACCCGATGGAGGAAGTTGTTGACAAAGGAGTTTCGCTAGGAACTTGCCAATGGCAGTTGTATGGCTCTAGGAAGCCTGGCAACGACGCATACAAAATGGTGTCTGCGTTCACAATTAAGAACGGTGGTAATGAAATAGTGACAGCTGAGGCTTCAGTCGCGACAGACCGAGCATTGCTTCGTGGCGGCAGCGCGCGGTGTCAGCAACTACCACGTCCTGAAGTGCAAGAGGGGTGGAAAGAGAAGCATGCCGAGGTGGCAAAGCAGTTGCTCTCTGGACGCAAGGCGCCCCAAGCACAGACAAACGGAGCTGTTCCGCATTGGTTGGACGTTGCTGCGTCCGCACTCAGCGCAACTCTGCCCACAATGTCCACACCCATGCCTCTTTCGGTCGGTCCCAATGTGGTTGGACAACCGCTATCGGAAATCAAGGCACAAATGGAAATTATGCTGGACGAACTTCCGTTTCAAGAATCACACCTGCGGGATGCCCACGCGTATGCGATGGCACTGGGTCCAGACTACTATGACCCGCGGGATGCATGGTTGCGCGTTGGCTGGGCGTTGCGCAACACTTCTGCTAAGCTCTTTGGATCATGGGTGTTATTCAGCTCGCGGTCTAAAAAATTCAATCTTGCTGACGTGCCAGATATGCTAAAGCAGTGGGATGCACCGCAGCCTACCGGGAAATCCCCACTTACCGACCGATCTCTTGCATACTGGTGCCGAACGTCCAACCCTGAGGAGTTTGAAAGACTCCGACAATCATCCATTGGGCAGGCGATGGAGCTTAGTCTTCAGGGTGCCACGGAGTGCGATGTAGCGACTGTTATGCACCGAATATTCAATGGAGAGTTCCGGTGTGCGGATGTCAAGCACAAAATATGGTATGAGTTCACTGGACACTATTGGAAGAAGATTGATGAAGGCACCAGCCTGCGAATGCAGATATCGCAGTACTTGTCGCCGCTTTATCGTGCAGAGGTCGACAAACTTCAGACCATGCTGATGTCCATGGAAGAAGGTGATGAGTCATACGACCGCATTAAGAAGAAGGCGGGCAAATACAACAATATTGCGATTTTGCTGAAGAAGACAGCGTATAAGAACAATGTCATGCGAGAGTGCTGTGAACTCTTCTACGACGCCGAGTTCCTAGACAAGCTAGACCAGAATCCCCTCTTGCTAGGTTGTGAGAACGGCATTATTGACTTTGAGCAGGGCAAGTTCAGACCAGGTTTGCCGGACGACTACGTTTCCACAACGTGCAGTCACGTCTATGACGAGAACTTTGCGCTAGGTGAAAAGCAAGAGGTAGTGCGGAAGGAAATCGTTGGGTTCATGAAGATGCTGTTCACCGAAGATGACAAATATGAATATATGTGGGAGCATTTGGGTGCCGTGTTGGTGGGATCCAATGAGAACCAAATCTTCAACATTTACAATGGTGACGGCAGCAATGGCAAGAGTAAGCTGGTGGAGCTAATGAGCGAGGTGCTGGGTGACTACAAGGGCACAGTGCCGGTATCGCTGGTGATTAGCAAGAGGGCGACGATTGGTGGTGTGTCGCCGGAGATTGCGCAGCTCAAGGCGTGTCGCTATGCGGTGATGCAGGAACCTTCCAAGGGTGACAAGCTGAACGAAGGTATTCTCAAGGAGTTGACCGGTGGTGATCCCATCCAAGGTCGTGGATTATATCAGGACACCGTTACGTTTGTCCCGCAGTTCTCTCTTGCAGTGTGTTGTAATGAGATGTTCGAGGTGAAGAGTGCGGATCACGGCACTTGGCGGCGCATGGGTGTTGTGAACTTCACATCCAAGTTCACCGATGAACCCGATCCAGAAAACCCATTGGAATTCAAGAAAGACAAGAAGCTTCAACAAAAGTTCAGAAAGTGGGCACCGGTGTTCTTGGTAATGCTGGCGCAGCGTGCTTTCAAGAACAAGGGCGAGGTGGAGTTGTGTGAGTCGGTCAAGGTGGCGAGCAACGCCTATCGGTGTTCGCAGGATCACATCGCAGAGTTCGTGGATGAGCGAATCGTGGAGGGTGCCAATCGGGTTCTCGGTAAGGAGGAGGCGTGGGAAGAGTTCAAGGAGTGGCATCAGCGGATGTATCCTGGAACACGCATTCCGAGCAAGAAAGATATGGAGACGCAGATTACGAAGCGATTTGGCAAACCGCGCAAGAAGGATGGTTGGCTAAAGGTCGGACTGGATTCGGGTGCTATGGGCTACAGTATACATGCGGACGACTAAGCGCAGCGTGCGGGTTTTGATTGGCGATCATCGAATAAACAATTAAAAAGAAAATTGATACAGACCAAACCTTTTCTAACAAGTACAACCAGGTGCGATGTCGTTGATTCCGATGCGATGCTTTACGTGTGGCGAACCTCTTGCTAGCAAATACGTATCATATGTTTCACAGGTTGAGGAGATTAAGATGAAGGACAAGTCGCAGGATGAGTGCTTTGCACCGCGAACAACCGAGTACTTGAAGGATCCCAAGGACATCTCAAAGTCAGCCGAGGCGCAGGTGATGGACAAGCTCGAACTCTACAAGATGTGTTGCCGGCGGCATATGCTAACGCACGTGGATATCTATTAGTACAGTAAAACATTCAAACACATATTCTCAACCCTAGACAGACACAAATGGATTCATTGCCCCCGATTCCGTATTTGCCCCCTGGAGGTCCTGCCGTTCCGCCTCCTCCGTGTCCGCTTGGCGGCGAGTACTACTATCCACGCGAAAAGTGGTGGATGCCCCATCCACAGGACTCATTTGCGCTGATTCCGCCGTGGCCGCGGCTGCCCGTGGCATCTCAAGGACCCCAAGGCTTTTCTATTACACCAGTTGCAGAAATCGCAAAGCACGTTCCCAGGAGCCAAATCGGCATCGGCGGCATAACTGCCTACGCAATGGGCACGCCTGGATGTCCCACGCCATGGTTTGAACGCACGCTTTATTCTCGCCCCAAGGCAGCCAATGTCGAAAGGGACATCCAAGAGCAAGCACGGAAAGACAAGGAGCAAGAAAACCAGCCGCGTCCATCGGCACCGCGGTGGTGGCCATTCGGGTAATTTGCAATCCATTGTGGGTCCCATCCTAGGAGAGATCAAGACGCTGCCCGACTTAGTGACCCGGCGTAATACGCGAAGATTACTCAAAGTGCCGTTGGTCTCGCAGCTAGGACAGACCGTGATTCCCAAGCGTGACTTGATTCGCTACACAATGCGCCACTCTGTCAACAAAGGTGGCAAGCGAAAGCACCGAGCAAGTAAAAAACATAGCAAGAGGAAGTCGGGTCGGAGTGAAAAGAAAGCGAGACAGTCCGGCGGCGGATTGGCGCTGGGGCCACTGGAGCAAACCTACGACTATTTGAAGAGCGATGCAATGCGGGTCTACGATGCGCTTGGTGGCTTTGCGAACGAGCTCAAGGACCTCAATGTTACCCGGGACGCCAAAAAGATCCTGCCTGAGTGGATGGTTTAAAACTTGTGCATAAATCTATTAATTAAGTATTTCCTTAAGTATTTGACCTATAAAAAAAACTACTTAGCGCGATACACACACGAATGTAATTAACAATTTTCTCAATGTCTATCAAATGGCAGACATTGGAAAGACGCTGAGTGGATTCATGACTCCAGTTCGCACGGTAACACGCACGAGCCGAAAGTTCCTCGACAGAACTCTAGGCGATCTTTGCTGGCCCTCTTCCGCGTACGTCATCATCGCCGCGTTCGTGTTTTTAATGGGAATTGCCCAACGGGATGCGATTGAGTCGATCATCATGCTCATCGCGATGACACTAATGACGTGGTTGTTCAATGCCATCTGCAAGGAGAACCAAGTTGGTCTGTCGTGGGCGGTGCTGATCGCCATCTTGTCTGGTGTGGTCGTCTTCCGCTACGCTGCGTTGCTCGTCGGGCTTGCAGCTGTGCTTTGAGCTTACAAACAACAAAAATCCAAACCACCGAATCAAACAAGACCTAAGGTTTCCATATGTAATGGTAGACAATGAGTACTCACGACGAAATGCCTTGGCGCATTATCAACGCGATGTTCAACCACCGCGCCGATCACCTAGTCGCCCACCATATTGACTCGTATAATCGTTTTGTCAAACAAGGTCTACAAGAGGTTATTCGGCGGGCAAATCCGCTCACCGTGGTCCGCGACCACGACCCCGAGACCGACGAGTACCGTTATCGCTGCGAAGTGTACATTGGCGGGCGGGATGGTTCGCTGATCCAGTTTCACAAGCCCACCTATTTCGAACAAGGCGTCCAGAAACCGCTCTACCCAAATATCGCCCGCCTGCGCAACGCCTCTTACTCCACCTTTATAACCCAGACCGCCGAGGTGCGTATTGTGACGCACCTAGAAGGGGGCGAACGGAAAGAGGAGTGGCAGCGATTCGAGGACATTCCGCTGATGTCGCTCCCAATTATGCTAGGCGGTGAGCACTGCTATTTGCAGGGGCTGCCGCGGATGATGCGGGCGTCGCTCGGCGAGGGACGGAACGACCCCGGTGGTTACTTTATCATCGACGGCAAAGAGAAGGTCATTGTGCCGCAGGAGACATTCGCGAACAATATGCTCAACATCCGGGAGCTCAACTCGGATGAGTACTCATTTGCGGTGGACATCCGCTCAATCTCTACGGATCCGTCCAAGCCGCAGCGGAACCTCTCGATCCGGATGGTCAAGGGTTCCTCCAAGCAAGAGGGTGGGCAGATTGTGGTGAAGCTGCCCAATGTGCGGCAGCCGATGCCGCTGTTCACAGTAATGCGGGCGCTGGGGATGCGGAACGACAAGGAGATTGTCGAGGCGATTTTAGGTGTGGGCGAGGAGTACTCAAAGTATCAGCGAGTACTCATTCCGTGTGTGCACGATGCTGGGCGAATCTACACCGAGGAGGCAGCACAGGCGTATATTGGCACCTTCACAAAGGGCAAAGGGCGAACGCACGCTCTTGAAATTCTCGCCGACTACCTCTTGCCCCATATGGGTGAAAGCAACTTCCGCGAGAAGGCGCTGTTCATTGGCTACATGGTCTTGCGAATGCTCCGGGTGTACTCGGGGGCGGATCCTGAGACGGACCGGGATAGCTTCGCGATGAAGCGGGTGGAACTCAGTGGTGATCTTCTCTTCGATCTCTCGCGGGAGTACTACAAGCTCGATTCCAAGTCAATCACCACGCGTATTGACAAGGAGCTCTACTACCACGAGGCGGTCTACAAAGAAAATCTGGGATCACTCGTGCGCAATAACCTGAAAGCTTTCTTTAGCGACCGGATTCTGGATGGCGGAGTGCGTAAGGCCTTCAAGGGCTCGTGGGGCGCAGCAGCCCACACCCACCGCGACGGTGTGGTCCAGGACCTCAACCGCCTCTCTTTCAACTCAGCCATCTCGCAACGTAGAAAACTTAATCTGCCACTGGATGCCAGCGCAAAGGTGGTTGGACCACGCTTTCTCCACGCCACGCAGTGGGGCTACATTGACCCGGTTGACACGCCTGACGGTGGCAATGTCGGTCTGCACAAGCACCTGGCAATCTCCACGATGGTGACACCCGGCAGCAGCTCTGAACCGGCTATGCGCGCAGTTGAACAGCACGGGCTTATCCGACTCGCCGACGCCACGCCTTCACAGCGTGCCAATATGACTAAGCTCTTCTTAGATGGCTACTGGATCGGATTTGTAAACAAAGCCGCTGAGCTCATCGAGCGCCTCCACCTCCTCCGCTACAACAATCTTATTGACACACTCACCTCTTGCTCATTCCATCGCCTTCAAAATGAAGTCCACATCTTCGTCTCCGCAGGGCGGCTGACACGTCCAATCCTGGGGGTATTCAAGGACAGACCTATTCACACGCATTCCGCGCAATCAAAGCTGCTTGCGAACCCCAAGCTCACGTGGCACGAGCTCACAAAGGGATTGGCAACGAAAGAGGATGGGAGTGCTGGTGTGAACCCGAGCGCGAGCGAAGCCGAACTCCTAGCCTCTGCCGCCCCTCTTTCGTACATCGACGCTTCCGAAACCAACACCATGCTTATGGCGATGTCCGCTGCGGAATTTACGCCTCGCCACAATGGGATTGAAATCCATCCATCGTTGATCCTGGGAGTAATGGGAAATCAGATCGTCTACCCTGAGAACAATCAGTTGCCGCGTGACTTGTTCTTTTGCGGGCAGGCGAAGCAAGCCGTGTCGGTATTCTCCACAGCGTTCAACAGTCGGATCGACAAGAGCTCGCTGATGCTGCATTACGGGCAGATGCCGCTTGTGAAGAGTCGGTACTTGGAGCACATTAATCACGAAGAGAATCCCTATGGTGTCAACGCAATTGTCGCTATCATGAGCTACAGCGGGTACAACGTGGAAGACGCTGTGTTGCTCAACCGGGCTTCGGTGGAGCGGGGGCTCTTCGCCACTACTTACTACTCTATGTACGAGAGTCGCGAGGAGAGCGAGCAAGTAGCTGGCGCCAGCATCACCAGCCAATTCATGAACACCGACGATCCGGATGTTCTTGGACGGAAGGCGGGTTACGACTACGCAGGACTGGATCCAATGGGCTTTTTGCCTGTGGATACAATAATCACCGAGAAGCAGATAGTGATCGGCAAAGCGGCATCCAGCGTTAACTCTCCCGGCGAGTACCGAGATCAGTCGGTGGGTACTAAAAAGGGAGCCAAGGGAACTGTGGATCGGGTCTATGTGTCTGAAGGGGAGGACGGATTCAGAGTTGCTAAGATGCGGGTGCGAGAGTGGCGCACACCAGCGCAGGGTGACAAAATGTGCAGTCGTTGCGGGCAGAAGGGAACTGCCGGGTTGATTGTTGACGAGGAAAACATGCCGTTCTTGGAAGACGGAACTCGCCCGGACATCATCATCAACCCTCACGCATTGCCCAGTCGGATGACCATTGGTCAGCTTGTTGAGTCGCTAGTGGGGAGAGTTTCGGTGGAGTACGGCAACTTTGGCGACTGCACGGCGTTCGAGAACAAGGGTCAAAAGATTATAGAATACGGCGAGATGCTGGCGCGGGCTGGATTCAGTGCGACTGGCAACTCCACGCTCTACGATGGGCAGAGTGGACAGCAGCTGGAAAGCCAGATCTACATTGGACCTACTTACTACATGCGGTTGAAGCATATGACCAAGGACAAGATCAACCATCGCGGTCGTGGACCGCGCACTCAGCTTACGCGCCAGCCCGTCCAAGGCAGAGCCAACGACGGTGGTCTCCGGATTGGTGAGATGGAACGAGATGGTCTCATTGGGCACGGCATGGCAGATATGCTCCAGGGGTCAATGATGAACCGCTCCGACGACTTTAAGCTTGCGGTCTGCAACACCTCCGGCACCATCGCGGTCTACAACGAGGCGCGGGATGTGTTCTTGAGCCCCTATCACGACGGTCCGCTGGCATTCGAAAGAGGGGAAGAAGGTGGTGTGAACAACACCACTGTTCAGCGTCACGGCACCTCTTTCAGTATTGTTAGGGTTCCATATTCGTTTAAGTTGCTGTGGCAGGAGCTTCAGGCAATGAACATCGCGATGTATGTAATTACGGATGAGAACGTGGACAAGCTGACGCGGAAGCCTAAGGATAATTCGCCGAGTGACATGCGAAAGCTTGGCAAAGAGCTGATCAAGCGACTGAAGGCAACCGGCGATGTGCCGCGGCGTGGTCGCCAAGAGGAGCAGGATAATCGATATGGAGCCATACAGGGGCGAGATGAGTTTGGACCACCGCGAGAGTACTACCAGCCAGAATCTCCTGCATATCGACCTTCGTCCCCAGCTTACGAACCCTCGTCGCCAGCTTACGAACCTGTTTCCCCAACATTTGCACCAAAATCACCTTCCTACGAACCCTCGTCGCCAGCTTACGAACCTGTTTCCCCAACATTTGCACCAAAATCACCCACAACGCCACCAGCGCCTTTAGAACCTGTAACATCTCCGCTGCTACCACCTGGCTGGGAATCGGCTGTTGATCCAGAGTCGAAACGAGTATACTACTATAATGACCAGCTAGGCGTTTCTCAGTGGGAGCCACCCTCACCAGGACAAGCAGAGGGTCCACGAACACTACCACTTCCGCCGCCTGCTACACCCTCGCCAACTGAGGACCCGTCTCCGAGAATGTTAACAAGAGCCGAGGTTCAGGCGCTCCAAACATCACCTTCGCCCGACGAGGAGGGCCGCTTTTACCGCCCGCTCGAGGAGTTTGTCGAGTCACCGAAAGAGGAGGTGACAGTTGGAGCGCAGAAGTTGCCTAGCCCAGGGGACACCCAGCCAGCGGCTAAAGCTCAATCCGGACCAGCACGGTCGCCGACGCCTGAGTACTTGCCTGACTCACCCACTGACCTCTCGCAGTACCCACCAGCATCGCCAGTGTCCTCAATATCTGCGCCTTCGCCTAAAACCACACCATTGCCAAAGGGATGGGTAGCAGTAGAAGATCCCAAGACCAAACGCACTTACTATTCAAATAGAGAGCTGGGGCGATCACAATGGGAGTTTCCGGGCACACCCGCGCAGGACACCCCCGAGGGTCTGCCGCCAGGCTGGCGCGTATTGGAGCCCCTGCGTCCCGGAGGCAAACCTTCCTATATGCACCCCGAAACGGGTGTAGTGCAGAACTTCTTCCCAACTGGACCGCCCACAGCCGACCAACTACCACCATTCAATCCTCCCTCGGGCACTCCCCCTAAGCGGTAAAATACTTATTTTCGCCCGTTCTATCGCCAAATCCGTAAATACGTAATTCCAAAACACAAAAATATTAGTTTATGGAGAACAAATTGATACAAGGAAGGAATGGCGTGGTAATGTAGACACCATGGCTTCCAAGATTGAGCTGTTCTATTCCAAGTCGAAATCCAAGGCTGATCTAGGCAAAGCGATACCTGCCGACTGGCGTCGACAATTATCTAACTTTTGGCCGCAAGAGGTGGAAGTAGATGGACGTAGATATCCTAATCCTGAAGCTGCTTTTCAAGCCGCAAAGGCTCTTATGTCAAGCAAGCCAGAAATGGCTAAGGAGTTTGAAGTGGGCGGCAGCATCGGTCCAGACCCAGCAGATGCCAAAAAAGCAGGCGGCAAAAAGGCGTACAAGGCAGCGGGTGCCACTCTGAAAGCAGCTGACTGGGATAAGGTTCGCAATGAAGCTATGATGAATGTGCTTAAGGCGCGCTACGCGAGTGATCCCATGTTCCGGCAAATTCTCGAAGCCACACTAAAATCCAACATCCTCCTCTTGCATTATGAGCGGATCGGTGCCAAGTCATACTGGGGTGGTGCTATCAAGGATGGTGAGATTGTTGGAGAAAACATGCTAGGCAGATTACTAATGACATTGCGATTACGGGGTGCTGAGGCAAGTGCGACAGCAAGTGCTGCTGCGTTGGGTGAAGAGCACGAATCGGCTGCCGCTGCCGCTGCTGCTCCCGCAGTTTCACCAACTCCTCAATCTGCAACCACACGTCCAGTTGCGCCGCCAGAACAAGACGTTAAGCCTTCGATGGCTAGCATGGGACGTGCGTCTCAATCGGTAGGAGCAGTCTCAATGGTTCGCAAGGTTTTTACCGCGCGAGCAATTCTACTAAAGCAACTCGCAGCGCTTGGATACAAAACTCGGATGTGGAATGAGGAAACACCAGCAGAAATAGACATGCGGATACAAAACAAGGAGCTGAACTTTGTTCTGGAGCCTTCGGGGGAAATGAACGAGGGAGCAACGCACATTCGCTTTCACATTGAAAAAGCGCTGCGGCATATTCATATTAACGCACTTGCGGATGAGTTTGCCGAGATGGCAGGCTACGATCGCAGTAAGGATACAATTATATTGATCAGCAAGGACCTTCCAAATGACAGCGTAAAAACCGCTTTGGAATCAGTATACGCAACCAAGGGAATTTACATAATTGTTCGAGCGCTTCAAGAGTTGCAATTCAATATTCTGGAGCACAAATTAGTTCCAAAGCAAACCAAACTAACTCCGCCGCAAACACAAAATTTAAAAAAGCGCTTCCGAATTCACGATGTTCGTAAGCAACTTCCGGGCATCTCCCGCTTTGACCCCGCCGCTCGCGCAATACAGTTACGACCAGGACAAGTAGTACAAATTTTGCGAGCCAGCGTCAACTCTGGATACACTAACTATTATAGGGTTTGTCAGTAGACAACCCGCATGTCCGCACCAACGGCGATGTCACTCGACGAAAATGCAGTCGCGCAAGGCTATGTTGATAATTTTAAAAGCGAGCTTACCAAGAAACTTGAAGATCCAAACACTGATCCTGATACAGCAGCCATTGAAGCAGCACACAGCACAGGACTGTATGGCTATATTTCTAATTTAGAATCCAGCATCGCAACTCTTAGCAAGAGGGTTGATAATATGAGTCGTCAAGGAGTCGTGGATAAGCCAACGCGGGACGCAGATCCACAAAGTGGGCTCACCCCCTTTGAGCTGGCGGCGCCAGTTATGCGTTCTAATGCCAAGGCGAGTGTCCGCCAGTCTATTGCAATTGTCATTGCTGAAGTCGGCGTAGTAGCAATAGCAATTTTCCTTTTATATACCCTCTTTCGTGGACCGCCTCCTGCGAAGCAATTTGGAGAAGTTGTATTACCGGATAAGGAATTGCGCACATATGTGCTGTTTGCGACGGCGCTGATGATTGTTGCGAGTATTGCGGGTGTTGTTTATGTTGTCTAGGCACACTTCTTCCTCCTTCTCTCAGCCTACAATAGATTATGACTACACCCGAGCCCACGCTTAGCGCATTAATTAGCACACATGATGCTACTCATCGTGAGTACTCAACGGCATTAGCAAGAGGGGATAGTAAGGGTGCAGAGGTTGCCGCAGCACAGCTTTCGGCGCTCGGCAAAAAGATTGATATTGCCGCTCAAGATGACATTAGTAATATTGATGCGCGAATTGGGCAACTGGAAAGCATGACCCCGGAAATGCAAAATCAAATGCGTGAGTTGTCAATACAGGCGGCAGCTTTGGGGCGACTGGCGTCCGAGCAATTCCCCAGTGGACAAATGAGCGAAGAATTGCGGCAGAGTCGTGACCGGGCTCACCGGGAGGCTGCAAAGTCAATGGCGATGATTATACTGTTCATAACGCTGGCAGTCGCCTTAATCACTGGTTATTACGGAGCAGTCATAGTCATTGGCATGGCGACTCTATTGTTGGTTTACAAGCCTTTCTCTACCTCTTTCAGATGGCACAATATCTATCGCAAGCTTCGCGATTTGTAGATCAAACAATTATTGCACTCGGCTTTACGTCCCTTGGTGCGCTCGCTCTTTTAGTACTGCTTATTATTGCAGTGATTTCGGCGTACATTGACCGGAAGGAGATTGAAGCGCGATTAAGCGACGAAGAGAATTTGTTAAAAGGTGAGTTAACAAAAATTACCAAGGGAAAGGAAGGAATGGCTCAACGTGATCCACGTCAGTCTTACGGGTCAGCAGTTATTCCCGCTACACCAAGC
>WLWF01001638.1_pt1 | contig 17747 bp, 13 predicted proteins | sample 6718331 | NCBI WGS metagenome assembly WLWF01 (sample SAMN12718692, study PRJNA515312) | sponge metagenome | isolation source: marine sponge | host: Mycale hentscheli | place: New Zealand: South Island, Marlborough, Capsize Point | collected 2003-05-01
CAGCGTAAAAATAATTTACCACCAATTAACTTTGAGTCTAATGAAGATAGTTTAGATGGTTTTGATTTAGCAGAATTTGAGCCTAGATAAGCTTAAATTTAACATTAAAATAATTATTAACTTTGTAAAAAATTAAATCAAATGGAATTAAAAGTTAGAGAAGTAGGAAAAGCAGAACAATCTGCCGCTCAAGTAGAAGAAAAACTACTAAAACAAAACGAAGAAAAACAAACTGTTCAAGAAGAAAAAATTGTAGAAGCAGCAGTTGAGTCAAAAAATGAAACAGAAGCTGCTACAACAGAAAAAAAATCTTTAGAAGAAAAAGATGTTCTTGAATATATAAGAAATAGATACGATAAACCTATTGAATCATTTGATGATTTGATGGCTAAGCGAGAGGATAAGGAAGAATTACCTGAAGATGTCGCAGCGTATTTTAAATATAAAAAAGAAACAGGTCGTGGACTTAATGATTATGTAAAACTTAATCGAGATTTTGAGGAAATGAATCCTGATGTTTTGTTAACTGAATATTTTTTAGACAGTGAAACAGCAATAGATGAAGAAGATGTAGAGGCACTAATGGATGATTATACATTTGACGCAGATATTGATGATGAAAAAACTATTAAAAAAATAAAGCTAGCAAAAAAAAGAAAAATTGTTGAAGCTAGAAAATACTTTAATGAGCAAAAAGATAAGTATAAACAACCGCTTGAGTCAAGCCAGGGAGTTTTATCTAATGATGCTCAAAAAGAATTAGACGAGTACAGACAATATGTTGATGATGCGAAAACGCAAAACGAGCAGCAGAAAAGAAAAGCTGACTGGTTTGCGAAAAAAACAGAAGAGGTGTTTTCGAATGAATTCAAAGGTTTTGAGTTTAAGATTGGAGAAAATAGCGTAATGTACAATCCAGGGGATGTAAGTGAATTAAAAAAATCTCAAGGAAATATTATGAACTTTGTTCAAAAATATTTAGGAGAGGACGGATTAATGAACGATGCCACAGGATATCATAAAGCGTTATCATTAGCGATGAACCCTAGCAAGTTTGCTCAGTATTTTTATGAGCAGGGTAAAGCACAAGCAATTGAAAGCGATGCGCGTAAAACTAAAAATATAAATATGAAGTTACGCTCAGCGCCAGAAGTTGTACAAAAAGGGGGAACGCAAATTAGAACTGTTAATTCTGATTCTGGAAACAGGTTGAGGATTAAAAGTGCTAGAAAATAAAATGATTATTAAACTTAAAAAAATTAGAAATTATGCCAGGAAGTATTGAAACAGGTGGTTTGTTAAATTTTCAGTTGCAGCCTAGTGCGCAGCAGATTACTACATCCACTAATTATATCAATAACTTCGATTTCTTAAGTACTTATCTTCCAGATACGTATGAAAAAGAATTCGAGCGTTATGGTAACAGAACAGTATCATCATTCTTAAGAATGGTAGGTGCTGAAATGCCTTCAAACTCAGATAAAGTAATCTGGGCGGAGCAAGGTAGATTACACGTAAAATATACAGGAGTAACATCAGGTGCAGCAGCAGCTCAAGACACTGCTACATGGACAGTTCCAGCAGCTCAAATAATTCCAGCTACACAGCCACAAACTGGTGCAGCAGGAGGTATTGCTATTAGAATTGGACACACTGTTATGTTCTCTGACTCTACACCAGGGTCTTCATTTACTAACAAAGCAGTTGTAACAGCTGTAGATTATGCTAACAGAACTTTTACCGTAGCTTATTACGAAGCTGGAGGTCAAACTATGGCAGCAGGAGTAGATTGTGATGTATTTATTTACGGTTCAGAATTTAAAAAAGGTCAAGTTGGAATGCCAGAAACTTTAATCTCAGATGATTCTATATTTACTAATTCACCAATTATCTTAAAAGATACTTATAAAGTGAATGGTTCAGATATGGCTCAAATCGGATGGATTGAAATTTCAGGTGAAGACGGGGCTAACGGATATCTATGGTATCTAAAGTCTGAGCACGACACAAGATTACGTTTTGACGATTACCTAGAAACAGCTATGGTGGAAGCAGTTCCAGCAGAAGCAGCTTCAGGAGCTATTGCGAATGCAGCAGGTATAGCAGGTAACAAAGGTTCAGAAGGTATCTTCCACGTAGTGGGGACAAGAGGAAATGTATGGTCAGGTGGAAACCCAACTGTCTTAGCTGACTTCGATGCAATTATCGAAAGATTAGATAAGCAAGGTTCTATTGAAGAGAATGTATTATTCTTAAATAGACAATTTGGTTTTGACATTGATGATATGTTAGCTTCACAAAACTCATATGGAAACGGTGGTTCTTCTTACGGTCTTTTTGACAATGATGAAGAAATGGCGTTAAATTTAGGTTTCAGAGGATTTAGAAGAGGTTACGACTTCTATAAGTCTGATTGGAAATACTTAAATGACCCAACAATGAGAGGTGGACTAGTTGGAGGAGCTATCAATGGATTGATGGTACCAGCAGGTTCAACTACAGTATATGACCAAATTTTAGGTAGAAATGCAAAAAGACCATTTTTACATGTTAGATATAGAGCTTCAGAAACTGAAGATAGAAGATATAAAACATGGATAACTGGTGGTGCAGGTGGCGCAGCTACGTCTGATATAGATGTAATGAGCGTTAACTTCTTATCTGAAAGATGTGTATGTACTATGGGTGCAAATAACTTCTTCTTATTTAAAGCATAAGGAGTAAAATAATAGGGGAGGGGTTCGCTCCTCCCTTTTTTTTAATCTAATAAAATCTAATAAAATGAAAAAGAAAACATTAAAATCAGAGACTTATGTCTTAAACAATGGGCAATCGCCCCTAACTTATATGTTAGCGTCTCACCACAACAAAAGAAATACATTACTGTATTGGGATGAAGATAAACAAATCAATAGAGAACTATGTTACTCTAGAAATCAAAAATCAATTTTTGCTGATGAACAAGATGGCACTAAAATATTAGAACCTATAGTGTTTGAAGATGGTATGTTAACTGTACCCGCTAATAATCCTATGCTTCAAAAATTTTTAGAATACCATCCTGGTTATGAAACAGTTTATAGAAAAGTAAATGCGGAAAAAGACGCAAGTGATGAAGTTGAAATATTAAATGCTCAAGTAGAAGCTTTAGTAGAAGCTCGAACAATGGATATTAAGCAACTTGAAACAGTGTCCCGTGTATTATTTAATGTAGATGTTAGCAAAATTAGCACAGCAGAATTAAAAAGAGATGTTTTAGTTTATGCTAAAAATGAACCTGAAAACTTTTTAAACATTATAAACGACCCTATGCTTAAGCTTATGGCTGAAGTTCAATCATTTTTTGATGAAGGTAAGTTAATGATGAAAAAACAAAATGTTCATTTTAACACTAAGACTAATAAAAAACGAATGATGACTGTGCCTTTTGGAGAAGATAGAAATGAAATGATTTCTCATTACTTAAAATCTGACGAAGGTATAGAAACATTAAAGTTTTTACAAAAAATAAAATAATCGGTGTGTAGGCACATATTTTAGAAAGAGAGACTGCTTAAAACAGTCTCTTTTTTTTTAGTTATCTTTGTACTTTATTAACCTAATTTTATTATTTATTATGGAAAAATACATAACAATTAAAACAGCTGTTGGAAATTTTATGATTTCTTGCAACGATATTAAAGGCGTAGAGCAATTAAGTACTACTAAAGTAAAAATGATTTACGGAAACGGTAAAAACATCGAGCTAGACCACACGGCAGTTGGAGCAGCAGTTGTTACACCAAGAACTCTTGTAAGTGATGCTGTAGAAACAGCTTTATCAACCGACTGGAGAAGTGTAACCCGCGTTGTAGACTGTTCTTTTGTTGCAGCATCAGGCGCACAAGCAGAATGGACGGCTGTATCACAAAACTAATATTAACCTAATTTTATTATTTATTATGGAAAAATTTTTAAAAATTAATGTCGCAAGCTCTGGAGGCCCTACGCAACTAGTAGCTTTACACGACTTAAAACTAGTGGAACAAACTAGTACTACTGTTGTTAAACTTTCTTACAACGGTGGAAGAGTAACTACTATTACTTGGCCTAATGGTGAAGCATTTCCTGCATTACAGACTTCTGTACAAAATGCAGTAAAAGCAGCTTTAGCAACAGGTTGGACTGAAGTAGCTTACCCTTATCTCGCGAAGAAAGATGGATATGTTGACACAATAGCAACAGCTTAAATGTATATAAAAATGGAAAAATTTTTGGAAATAGATGTAGCAAGAGAAGTCGATAGTGGACAGGCTACATCAGATGGAACTGGTTCAGGAAATGGGCCAAATAAATTAAATGACTCAGGTCAAAACTTTGTAGCTACAGTAGCTGTTGGAGACTGGGTATATGTTTACGGAGTAAATGGTACGCCACAAGCGTCACCGCATTTATATCAAGTTGCTACAGTAAACAGCAATACAGAACTTACTTTAACTCCTAAAGGCGCTACAGCTGGATTAGGAACTGGAGTTGTTAATCAAGGAGATTATTTTATATATTCTAATACAGTGACTCAGAGTCAAATGGTAGGAGTGTCGGATGTAATTACTGCTAGAGAAAATACTCCTGACGCAGCAAATGTTAAATTAAACCTGCTATATAATAGAGATAATCCTCAATTATCAATACAATTTGTATTTGCAAATAATGGTGCTAACGATAACAGTGCAGATATGATGAATGGATATAATGAAGCAGTTGAGAATTTATATCATTCTACATGGCCAAATGTTACAGGCAAGTGGGAAGATAAAATAACAAATGCAGGAGTTGTTTCTAAGGCCTATAAAATATTAAGTGTTAAAAAAATATAGATTAAACTCAATATAATTAAGAGAGGTTGCTAAAAAAAAGTAACCTCTTTTTTTTTACTTATCTTTGTAGAAAGAATATAAAATGATTAACTCTGTTAGAAATACTGTATTAGCCATATTAAATAAAAATAACTATGGTTACATTTCTCCTAGCGATTTTAATTTATATGCAAAGCAAGCTCAAATGGATTTGTTTGAGGATTTGTTTTATGAATATAATTATCAAATAATTAAAGAAAATGTTCGTCAATCAGGTACTGGTTATGCTAACATATCTAAAGGAATAGAAGAGGTAATTGATTTATTTTCAACCACGGCAACATTAACAAATACACCTCCAAGTAACAACTATAATATGCCAACCAATTATTATTTAATTAATAAGGTTTTATGTTATGATACAGCTGGTGCATTAACTGGTGAAGCAGAAAGAGTTAGTCATAGTAAAATTACATTATTAAATTCATCTAACTTAACTGCGCCAACAACAACATATCCAGCATACACAACAGAAGCGGCAGTAATGACAGTATTTCCATCAACTATAAACGCAGCTGCTCAAGTACAGGCCCAATATATAAGATACCCTCTTGACCCTGTATGGACATATTTACAAATAACTGGAGGAGAACCTGTGTTTGATGGTAGTAATACTGCGTATCAAGATTTTGAATTGTCTGCCGATTACGAAACAGATTTAGTTGTTAAAATTTTACAATATGCAGGAGTATCAATTAGAGAAGCAGCTGTAGTTCAATTTGCAAATACAGCAGAAATTAACGAAAATCAATCTGAACAATAATGTCATACTTAAGCGCATATCAATATTATACTAATTCTGGTAATTCACCAGAAGATGCTAACTGGGGCTCTTATCAATTTGTAAGTCTCGATGATATTGTAAATAATTTTTTATTAATGTATAACGGAAACCATTCTTTAGTTAATAATGAAGAAAGATATAAAATAAGGTTTCACGCAAAAAGAGCAGTTCAAGAATTAAATTATGATGCTTTTAAAGAAGTAAAAGCGTTAGAATTAAATGTAGGAGAGGACTTGAGATTTATATTGCCTATAGACTATGTTAATTGGGTTAGAGTGTCTATGTATAAAGACGGAGTGCTTCGACCTTTAACAGAAAATATACAACTAAACACAGCATCCGCTTACTTACAAGATAGCAACAACAACTTATTATTTGACCAAAACGGTAATGTATTGCAGCCAGAGTTTGCAACCATAGATGTTGAAAGATTAAAAGGAACTAAAAAATCTATGTATTTAAATAATAACAGTGGATATGATGGTCTAATGGGCTGGTGTTATAATGGGTGCTGGTACTTTGATTTTCCCATTGGTTCGCATTATGGATTAAACACTGAAACAGCTAATGCAAATCCTACATTTAATATTAATAAAAAAAGCGGAACTATTACATTTAGTTCAAACATAAAAGAAAATTTATGTATTCTAGAATATATATCCGATGGAATGGAAGGTGGTATAGACGCAGATGTTACTGTAAACAAACTCTTTGAAGATTATATATATGCATTTATACAATATGCTATTTTAAATTCTAAAGTAGGGGTGCAAGAATTCATAGTAAACCGTGCAAGAAAAAACAAATCTGCTTTATTAAGAAATGCTAAAATAAGATTAAGCAATATCCACCCAGGCAGACTACTGATGAATATGAGAGGTAAAGATAAGTGGATAAAATAAGATGGCTAAAACTATAAGAAATTTTATACAAGGCAGAATGAATAAAAGCGTTGATGAACGCTTAATTCCTCAAGGTGAATATGTAGATGCATTAAATGTAAGATTAGGTTCTACTGAAAATTCTGAAATAGGTTCTGTAGAAAACTCCAAAGGAAACAAACTTATTGTTTCACCTCAATTTCCAACAGGAACAGGACATGCTTTTGTGTGTCTTGGTGCTTATGCTGATGCTTCAAACGAAACTATATATTGGTTTGTACATGCTGACCTTGTAAGTATAGGAGCAACGGGCAAACTTGATATGATTGTTTCATACAATAAAATATCACAGGTAACTACTAATCATGTTGTAAGTATTGATGATGGTAATGGAGTAAATACTACATTAAACTTTCAAGTTAAATATTTAATAAACAGTATAAATAAAGTAGAAAATTTATTGTTTTTTTCTGACAATGTAAACCCGCCAAGATTTATTGATGTAAATAAAAACTACGCTGACCCAATAGGAAACATTGACCAGTTTTCAGCAGAAAGTATTTTAGTAATAAAAAAACCTCCTGTTGCTTCTCCAGCTATAAGACAGTTTTCTACAAGTCAATCTGAAACTTATATGGACGAAAGATTTATATGTTTTGCGTATAGATATAAGTATTCTAATAATGAATACTCAGCAACCTCTCAATGGTCTTTACCAGCCTTTAGCCCTAAGCCTTTTAATTTAAGTTTAGAAAGTGCTTTAAATGAAGGTATGGTGAATAATTTTAACACCGTAGAAGTAACATATAATACTGGTAGTTCATTAGTAACAGAAATAGAGCTGCTATTTAAAGAAGCATCTAGTAATACTATTAACATTATTGAATCATTTAACAAAAATGAATTAGGGTTAGGTGATAATAATAATGAAACGATGATGTTTGATAATAATAAAATATTTACAATACTCGCGGATTCTGAAATTTTAAGACTATATGATAATGTTCCTTTGTTAGCAAAAGCGCAAACCATTATGGGTAACAGGTTAATGTATGGAAATTATGTTGAAGGATATGATTTAGTTGATTCTTTAAATAATCCAATACAGTTTGATTATATAGCATCACTAAAACAAACAGCAATTAATGAAAGTTTTTTAACACCAGTTTTTTCTGCTGGTAGTTTTCAAATAGATTGTATTACAGGTAGTCCAGCAACAACTAGTTCTACGGATGCAGTTATGACTGTTTTCTTGACTGAGGATGGTACATCTGGTGGTACACCCATACCTTTAAAAAGTGGAATGGTGTTAGATTTTGATGTTAATTTTATACATCAACAGTTTACGGGAAATACTTCAGGTGCATTTACAGCTCCAACTGCTACTACCCCTTTAACTAATCTTACTTTTTCATTTACATTACCTCAAGATTATAATTCAGCGTTTGCTTTAGCAACCAGCCCTGAGTTTGTTGCTTTTATGGGGTCTCCTACTAATATTCAAAAAGTAGCAGACTGTGCAAGTGGTATAACAGTATCGGATAGATTTAACTGTTTACTACCTTCTGGCTTAGTAGGTGCGTCTGGAGGCTCGACAACTACTTTGTCTAAATGTTGGAGTGGAACTAAAGATATTTTTTGCACAGGTAATACAACTTTGTTTGACACGGCTTTTGCTACATTAGGAATAATAACTAATTCTTCAAACTCAGCTTCACTCGGCATTCAATTAATGTCTATGGCTTATGTAGATACTTGTCCTCAAAGTGGAGGTGCGACTGCAACGCAAGTAGTATATGAATATTATAAATTTAGTGGAGCTCAAGTTAATCTTAAAAGTATTGACACTTTACCAAGTTTAAAAAGTAATAGAAACTATGAGGCGGCTATTGTTTACATGGATGATTTTAACAGAAGTAGCACGCCTATTGTAAGCCCTAACAATACAGTTGCAGTAACTTGTGCTGATGCGGTAAATCGTAATCAAATACAAATAGAAATACCTACAACAATGCATCCGCCACAATGGGCAACACGATATAAGTTTTGTGTTCAACCAGACAGAAGTGGTTATCAAACTATATATACAAATTTATTTTTTCAAGACCCTAAAAGTGCAAGAATATGGTGTTTGTTAGAAGGGGAGAATGCACAGAAAATAGAAAAAGGTGATAGATTAATTGTTAAAAGAGATAGCGATGGGCCGACTAGTAGATGTGTATATTCTACTGTTTTAGAAAAAGAAGTAAAAATTGATGATTTTATTACAGTACCTATACCTGGTACAACTGAAAATGCAGTAGTGCCTGCGGGAGCTTATATGGCTTTAGCGCCACGAAACTTTTCAGCAGCATTAGATTCAGACGCAGTGTTTAATCCTGGAACTGATGGTATGTTTAATGGCAGTGGCAACACTTTTTCAAATCCATCTAAGAATAGTGATTACGGGCCGCAGGTAGGTTATCTGTTAAGTACTGTTGCAAACTCAACTGGTGCAACTACTGCTGACCCTACATATGCAGACGTACCTGTTCCTCAAGGAAGTATTATTAATATGAGTTTTCGTTTTGCTAGAATCGGGCCAGGAGACGGAAATAAAAATTGTGAAAGAGTAATTTATGAACTAGAACTAAACGGACTTGCATCTCAAAATTCTTATGCAAATATGTACGATTGGTTTGAAGGTGATAACATAGAGTCATTATTAAATGGAGGGGAATGGGAAGTAGGAGACTCAGGGTCTGACGGTAATTTTGAATACTTTACTGGCCTATATTATGGAGGAGCTTCATCTAATGTAATTACAGTTGCTTCATCAGCAGCTAGCTCTGTATTTTCACAAAATGTAAAAACTTTTGGATTAAAATTTTTTAGAGCTAATAATGCAGCAGGTAATGCAAGTACTAGTAATGCTTTAGGTGTAGTAGTTAGAGGTGGTCGAGCATGCGGAGGTTCAGAAAAAAGAAGAAGTAGAATTACAATGTCAATTCAAGTTTTTAAAAGCGATAATACTTTAGTATTTGAAACTGAACCTACAGACGCTGCACCTGGTGTTTTTTATGAAAGCTCTGATACATTTGATATATCAAACAACTTTCACTTATCAGGAAGCGCATCAGGTGACCAGAATCAAACCGCAACGCAGCCTGCAATTATTACCATATCTTCAGCTAATTGTTATTCGTTTGGTAATGGTGTAGAAAGTAACAAAATAAGAGATTCTATTTCAGGGAAAAGTTTTAATTTAGGAAATAGAGTTTATGGTGCAACTGAACAAATATATAAAAGAGCACATAGATTTGCCGATATTACTTACAGTGGTATATACAATGACGAGTCAAACATAAATAAACTGAATGAATTTAATTTAGGTCTGGTTAACTTTAAACCATTAGAAGAAAAGTTTGGCCCTATAGAAGTTTTATCTGGAAGAAAAACTGATGTATTAACACTACAAGAAGATAAAATATCTTATGTGCTAGCAGGCAAAAATTTATTATCTGATGCTGCGGGTGGTAGCGCTTTAACCTCTGTCCCTCAAGTATTGGGAACACAAATATCTAGAATAGAAAAGTATGGTATAAGTAATAATCCTGAAAGCTATACAGAGTGGGGTGCTGACAAATTTTTTACTGATGTTAAAAGAGGAGCTATTATACAATTAAAAGGAGCATCAGCAGACAGTGAACGATTAGGAGTTATATCTGAAGTAGGGATGCGTGGTTACTTTAGAGATTTGTTTAATGAATCATTTTTGTATCAAAAAATAGGAGGATTTGACCCTTACATGAATGAATATGTGTTAAGTATAAATAACAATATATTACCAGTACAAAACATAGTATATGGATGTGGAGTAAGTAATACATTTAGTGTTGTCGCAGGTACACCTGTTGTGCTCTTGTATCGTCTTACGGAAGTTTCTGGTAATGCTAGATTAAATTATGAGTTTGGTGATGGCAGTGGAAGTACTACAACTATAAAAGCTGAGTGGATTGATGAATTAGGAAATGCGGCTTCAGCAACTAGTGGAGCGGTATCAACAGATGGTTTTATAACTGTAATTCGAAATACGCCAAATATTGTGGATGTAACAATAACAGTTACTCAAACAGCAGGTAATCAAAGCGTAACAATAAATCAAGCTTGTCCATCATCTGCTACTTTAAATATTGTGCAAATTTGTTTGACAAATGATGACGATAATGCCTTATCATCATATAATCAATATTATTGGAATACGTTTGATGGAGGCCCGCATACTCCACCTTATTACACTAACCCAACGTATACATCTTCTTTAACCTCTACATTTATAGATTTTGCAGAAGGAACAACATCTCCTATTATTTCTAATTACACTATTACAACTGGACAAACGGGTCAAAATAGTTATCCACCAAATAATGCATATGTTACAATGGTGTCTAATAAAATAGCGCCAGCTAATTTTACATTTGATTCAACCAATGATAAATTTTATTATTTAGAGTCTAATACTTTATATAATAATACTGTTTCTGATATGAACAGTTTATTATCTGCTGCAACATTAGCTACTCCTATAACAGAAGAAACAGCTGGGGTAACTTATAGCGCTCAGTTTCCAAGAAGTATAAATAGAACTTACTTATATTTATTATGGGATTATCGTTCAGTTCAAGTTACTAGTTTAAGTTATCAAGTAGGTACAGGTAATGCTACTGCTGATAGGTTTGCTGCTTGTTGTGTAAACAATCAAGGTAATTACTATTTAGATGGAGCAACCTTATCGAGTGCTAATACAGTATATGTTAATAGTAGTCTTACGGTGCTTGCTAATGATGGATATTACAGTGATGGTAATTTTGTAAGATTACAAAAATTAGGAGCTTTACAACCTGACATAACAGCTTGTGCATGTGGAGTAAGTTGCGCTAATACAGCTATATATTGGAAAACATCACCACTTTCTGTTTATAAATCTACCCATACTTTTACAGGGACTGGAGCTATGATAATACAATTTGTACCGTGGGAAACACCTGTGGGAATAAAAGTAACTTATAATGGAGTTATTTATAATAAATTTTCATCTACTATATTTGGTGATGTAGCTCCAAACAGTTTAAATACACCAGTGTTTTTAGGACAAACAAGTTCTGGTACTCCACCAAGTGCTGGAAATTACCCAGTAGCAGAATTAAACTCACAATCTCAATATCAAGTTATTCCTAACACTACACAATATGTAAGCGTAGGAGCGGGGCAAGTTAAAACATCTCTTGGAAACCCTGGTGTATGTACAGTTGTCGTACCTGCAACAAATGCTACGGTAAAATATCTTGAGGTAGAAATATATAATTTGATTACTGCTCCTTCAGAATATTTATCTAAATATTTAATTGTTAATTGTCCAGCTAATTTAACTTCATTTAGTTCAAGTCAATTTACAAGAGCTAATAACCCAGCCGCTTGTCTAGACCCTAATGATGATATTAGTTTATATAGACAACCAAATCAACCTGCTTCAACTATTATAAGTGTTAATGACCAAATTTATGCAAATAACAATGGAGATTTAGCTGTTAATACTGATGCTTCATCACCAGGATATGCTAATAGAGCATTTAGTTCAGGAGGTTGGATAAGAGTAGAACAACAAACAAATGGAGTAACAGCATTACAGTTAAGTGATGAAAGTATAGTAATTGCAACAAGTTCAACTTGCGCACCTTAAAAATTTAAATATGCCATTTAGTAATCAGACAGTAACATATAGCGAATCTGTACAAGGGTTCCCATCTTTCTATTCTTATATACCAGAAAAAATATTAGGAATGAATGGGTTTTTGTATACATTTAAAAATGGTAACCTGTATCAACATAATGATAATACAGCGTCAAGAAACAACTATTATGGAACACAATTTAACTCAACTATAACTAGTGTATTTAACGAAGCTCCTTTAGAAAATAAAATATTTAAATCTATTGGTATACAGTCTGATGATACTTGGGGGGCTACGGTAACTTCCGATATTCAAACTACAGGTTTTATTACAAATAGTTATTTTATAAAAAAAGAAGGAGCATGGTTTGCTTATTTAAGAAACAATGAAGCTAATCCAATTAGTAACGAATTTCCACTGCGTTCAGTACAAGGAATAGGTATACAGGCTACTCGAACAGGAGTTGGGACTAATAACTGTGTGATTACTTTTCCAGCAAACGTCCCATTACCATCAGGTATTATGCCTGGAACAAGTGTAGGAGATATAGTGTATTTTACAATAGCACCATTTAACACTGTTATGACTCCATCAAAAGCTGGTGAAGTATTATCAGTTGATAGGGTTAATAATACAATAACTTTAAACAATACAAGCACAAGTCTGCCAGCCAGTGGTACAGATGCCTATATTATGTTAATTAAAAACTCAATAGCAGAGTCTCATGGTATACTAGGCCACTATGCAGAGTTTACTTTAACAAACACAAATACTGCGGCAGTAGAGTTATTTGCTGTGGATTCAGACATTATGAAAAGTTTCCCTTAAAATTAGTATCTTTGTTATAATTATTTAGATGAGTAATAAAGAAACTTTGATAGCTGAACAAGTTTTGGGCGGTATTCCCCAACTCACTGGAATTATGTGGGATAAAATAAAAACATTTCAGCATCAATTGAACACTCTTGAAGGGTGTATGAATCACGAAGCAGGAACAAAACAAAGTGAAGAATTAAAAAAAAATCTTCCTTTGAAACAACATTTGGAAGGTGGTTTGTATACAAGAGAAATATTTATGCCAAAAGGGGCGGTTGTTGTTAGTATGATACATAAACAAAACCATCCATCTTTTGTTTTAAAAGGTGTAGTTTCTTATTTAGACGATAAAGGTGTTGTGAGGACAGTAAAAGGCCCTCATAAAATTTTTACAAAAATAGGTGCTCAGAGAGTATTATACATACACGAAGACACCTCTTGGTGTTGTGTATATAAAACTAATGCTAAAACTTTTGAAGAAGCTGAAGCAGATGTTTACACTAATGATTATAACGACCTTCCTAAGAAGGTTATAAAAGAAATTAAAAAAATATGGCAGGAGCAGCAACAGCAATTATTGCAGGAGTAGGTTTAGTTTTGTCAGCCACTGGTATGGGTATAAATTTTGCTGCTGCGGGTCGAGCAAGAAAAGCTCAAGCAGACGCAGAATTTGACGCACAAAATGCACTAAAAAAAGCAAGAAAAAAACTTAATGTAAACTTTTACGAAAACCTTTCTATTAATAAAGAAGCTTATGAATTAGAAAGAGAAGCTTTATTATCCGCTGGTGCGCAAGCTACCGCAGCAGGAGCAGAAAGTGAAAGAGGAGCGGCAGCTGTAGCAGGTAGAGTTTTAGCTGCACAAAATCAAGCGCAAGCACAACAAAGAGTTGCAATGAGTAAAGAACAAAAAGCTTTAGAAGCTATGGTAGCTAAAGAAGATTCTAGACTGCGTGATGTACAAGTTCAGTTAGATTTAGAGGAAGTAGCAGGCGCGCAAATTGCAGCAGGTAGAGCAGAGCAACAAGCGGGCCAATACAAAGCCGCGGGAGTGCAAGGAATTTTAGATACAGCTAAAGCAGGGATGACATTTGGAAATGCTATGGGCGAATTAAAAGCAGCAAGAGGTGGTGATATGGCTCCAATAGAATCAAGATTTGATGGTAAGTCAGGATTGTTTAGACGTAAAGATGTAGAGGGCACAATGCAAAGTAATTTAGATACTTTTCTAAAAACAGAAGAAGGGAAAGCATTAGGACTAGGTAGTACAGATTTTACAGATACATTTGCAATTCAAAATCGTCCCGCTTTAGATGCTGAAGGACAGCCGCAGATGAGTGGTCAAGCTGCATTTCGTGATGCATTTAGACAACAACTAACACCAGCTGGAGTAACAGCATTTAATAAATATTTAAAGGATTTAGCTAATCCTCCTGTTGATGATTTGTCGGCAGTGGGTGGTTTTGCTGTAACAGGTTCATCAGCTAACTAACAATAAATAACTATGGCAAAAACTTATTTTGGATACGCACAAAGAGAAGCAGCAGAAGGGGTAGACTGGAGCGGGGTTGCCCGTAAGTTTACAAACATGCTTGAGATGGAACAAGAAGCTAGGGAACAAGACCAGGCTGCTCTTGACCAGGCGAACACTGATTTAGCTACCACACTACAAACAGCTCCGAACGGAGAAACTCAAGAGCTACACAACTACATGTTAGACTATGCTAACAACGCTTCTAATTATCAACTTATGTTAAAGCGTTCGGTAGACAACGGTAATATGAGTAAAAAACAATATACAAATGCTGTCAATAACTTAATGGCGGGAACAAATCAAGCTATATCTTTAGTCACAAAATACAATGACTTTGCTGCAAAACAACAAGAAAAAATAAATAACAACACAATGGCTGGGCAAAAGCTATATGAAAATCAATTGTTAGAAACAATGTTAGATTTTTCAAATACTTCTTTATACATAGACCCAGTTACATTTAAAGTTTCACAAGGTAAAACAGTAGAAAAAACAATTGGTACAGGGGCTGATGCAAAAACTGTTAGAACAATGTCTACTAATACAGGAGACTTTAGACCAGTTGCTAGTATGACTAGATGGATGGGTGAAGATTATAATAAGTTTGACATGAGTGCTGCTGTTACTAAAATAGCTGGTAATATGGCAACTAGTTACCAAGCGTTAGGAGGACAAGATGGGCAAACGGGTATTGCTGGGGAAGACAATGTAAGAATGAATAAAGCTTACGACAAAGCTTTGGATGCTTATATTACATCTTATTTAGAAAACCCAAAAAATGTAACAAGTATATTAGCTGACTACGCAGGTGTTGCAAAAAACAACTTGCCATTTGACTTTACAACTGACGAAAACCAAAAAGACGCAGCTAATATGATTTATATTCAACCTAATAAAAGTGGTGGGTATGATTTAGATTTAGATTCTTCACATGGAAAAAAACTTAGAAACGCTGCTGCTGAAGTATTAAAAGGCGCGGTAGATGTAAAGTTACCTAGAAAAATTACTCCAGCCGCAACTGATGAGGCTAAAGGTTTTGATTACAGAAAAGCAAGTGAAGAAGAAATATTAGGAGCTAGAAATGTAAAAGCTTTTTTACAAGTTGGTTATGGAAGTGAGCAAGAAAGAGCAGCAGGTATTGCTCATTTAAAAGGAGCTAATCCAGGGATTGTAGACATAATTCCTACTGATGATAGAAAAGGTGTTAGTGTTGTAACTAAAAAAGACAATGTAACATCTACACAATTTATACCTTTTAATTCTGATGCTAGATTATATTTAGATGGTTCTTCGCAAGTAGTAGGCGCAGGAGTTGATATAGGTAAATCTCTTAACTATTTACAAAACACAGACCCTGGAGCATTTGAGAAATTTATTGTAGGGCAAAGCGGAGAAAGAACTGATGTGAGAGAGTTGTCTGATAATCGAAGTCCAGCTAATATTCCAGAAGTAATAAATTACAATGAGGTTAAAATAAACACTGACAAAAGAATGACTAGAAAAAATGCTGTCGGAGTTAATGTTGAAACTGATGAGTTTGTACAAGCAACACCAGGAGAAATTATAGAATCAGCTATAACAGATAATGTGGCTATGCGAGATATAAATAGATTAGCTGACGCAGTAGTAGGAGTTAACAAAGTGGTAGAAGGATTAAACATAGGAGCTTTAAATGATGAAAATAGTATTGTTAAAGTAATTGATGATGATACTGATAACTCTGCTGGTAGAGAATTAAATTCTTATATGACAGGAGATAATAGCACAGCTTTAGGATTGTCAAGTTTACAGATATATTATCCTGAGTTGATGAGCGGCCCTATTTTTATTCCAGACCAAGGTGAGCGTAACGCTAAAGAAACAGCAAGAATATTAGACCAAGTATATGGTACTTTAGTTCAAGCTGCAAATGAAGGCCGTAGATTAGCTCCTAATGATTTTTCTATTATCTCAAATAACCAACAGATAAAAGATTATAATAAAGAAGCTTATGATTGGGGTAGAGCAAACAATACTTTTAAAGATGTTTCGGGAGATAAGTTTGAATGGAATGATGGTTTAGGTTTAACATACGATAGTAAACAATATGATAATTTACCGCCTGATGTACAACAAGTAAGAGTTGGAGGCAAACAAGTTTTATTAAGAGACAAAGGAGATGGTACTTTTGAAATGGTAGAAGAAGTTGATTTAAATACAAATGTAAATTCTCAAGGAACCATGACCAAGTACAATCAGCAACCCGTAATTATTTCTGAACAAATAACAATAGATACAGTAAAAGAAAAACTAGGTAACAAGTATCAACAACAACGAGATATGTTAGAAGTAAAGTTTCCAATTACAGATGGTAATTATAAAGATGCAGCTGCTTATGAAAAGTTTATAGATGCTGAAATGATAAAAATAGCGCAATTAATAAATTAAAGCATGGCAATAACTAATAACGAAGCTATTAATGATATGTTTTCTTTAGCCGTTAAAGATGGCTATAGAAGAAGTAAAGAAGATTTTCAAGAACTTATGGCATCAGATGGTGATGCGCTAAACGATGTTTTTAATTTAGCATCTCAAAATGGTTACAATGGAGACTTAAATCAATTTTCTTCATTAATGGGTTTAGAAACTTTACCTGAAAAAAAAAATCAAGACGGCACTGGCTCTTTAGATGGTGGCCTTTTTCCAGAATACAAACCTAATATACAAGACCAACCTATACCTGACTTAGGAGAAACTTTAAAAGGTTGGTGGAATACTATAAAAGATAAAGGAATTACGGGTGCAGCAATGGATGTCTTAATGGAGCAAGATGACAAGCGAACTGGCTACGACCCCCGCATTCCTGATTTATCCCCTGACCAACAAAGTAGTAATTTAATGGCAGATGCAGATTTGCGAGAAGCCATTGCAAAAAAACAAGATGTAGCTAATAAAAACTTATTAAAGTTACGCGAAACTCCTGACTATATTGAAACCTTAAAGTCTATTAACAGTAATATATTTACTGATAATGATGCACGAGGAGCTACTGAAGTGTTAAGAAGTTTGATTGGCGACTATGGATTTGACGTAAGTATGGTTGGTAAAGACAAAGTTAACATTATGCCTACTAACGGAAATGATTATG
>WLWF01001641.1_pt1 | contig 17697 bp, 17 predicted proteins | sample 6718331 | NCBI WGS metagenome assembly WLWF01 (sample SAMN12718692, study PRJNA515312) | sponge metagenome | isolation source: marine sponge | host: Mycale hentscheli | place: New Zealand: South Island, Marlborough, Capsize Point | collected 2003-05-01
TTATTGATTTGATAATTACAAAAGTTTTTTAAAAAAAACGTCTAAAAACGTCTAAAATAAAAATAAAGATTAAGATTGGATTGTTGATGATATTTTTTTTCAATTAAGACCCTGTGAGCTTACCATACATCCCTGCAAGCAGATTCTCACCGAACTTGAGATCAGTATTTATCTTTTTATCAACACGATAAATAATTCCTGTATTGTCTCCAACCTGAGCGAGCTCCCCTTCTGGATCTAAAATCTGAGTCTTAATATCTGTAATTGTTTTCTTGCGAGTCACTGTAAACACAGGACCTCCTCCATCATAATTTACGAAGTCAGTTGCGGCATTATATTTCCCAACGACCGCCATAGTCTGTAAAGGATTACTTAACTGATAATAATCCGCTTGATCTAAAATATCAGAGTTTACTAAGAAATATCCTCTAAGAATCTTTCTAGGGAGATCAGTTGCTTTTATTGAAGTTGAAGTCTGTTGAACCGCTATTGCTGGAAAGACCTCATAAGAGGCAGAGGTCGTTTCAACTGTCCCCATATTCTGAGGAGTATTGAAATATTTTATCTGAGAATTTAGCATAGAGGGTTTAACCATATTTATTGAAAAAGCATTCATAGTATACTCCTGAGCGGTCACGGAGGTTATTTCCGCATTCGTTGTCATTCCGGATACATTCGTTATTGAATCGTTAAATCTTACATTAATATTCTTCACACCAGTTCCCGAAGGATTAAATTGACTATAACGAAATCCAAGCAATCCCCATATTGATTGATCCCATTTTTCTTCTGTAATCCCCATATCAACAATGGAGATCCCCCCGTGAGCATCAAAAATAGAAGCAGCGGATAACCGATCATTAGGTTCAATAAAAGACTGAATATTATCTGAAGCAGTTGTCCCTGATAAATTTATTACAGAGTAAGGTTGCATATCAGGACTCCAACTATCATATCGCAATTGTTTATTAATAAAAAAAACATCTTCCGATTGTTGACCTGAAGGGGGAGGTGCTAATATATCGCCGGGAGCTAAAGGATCTCCCGCATTGTAAAAATTACCAGTTTTCTCGGCAGTGTGTAAATTCTGAAACTCAAAACGATTCTCAACAGTATCAAAATTGAATAAAGGATTATTCGCCCCTACATAGGTATTGGAAATATAGGGAGCATTTAGAAATCCCTGATGACCATAAAATTGTAATGGACTAAATCCCGAGGTTATACCAATCGCCGCATTCCCATAAGCAGAGAAATGATAATCATAACCAATCTTGGTGTTCTGAACTAAAAAATTCCCTATATCACTCACAATTCTCGCTGCTGGAATTCCTCCTATAAGTTCAGTTGTGAATGCTATCGTGCCGACACCAGTCCCTATTTTTCTAGCGAAACCATACGCCAACTCAGAATATCTTGTATTAAAACTTGTCTCTGCCGCAGTTCTCAATGAACTATTATTATTGAAATAAACAAAAATTGGAGAAGAGCTCCTATCACTTACATTTACCCCTGAACTTGTGAAAGAAACATTAAGCATATCATCTCCAAGAGCTTGATCCGCTGACTTAGCACCTTGATTCTCAAATGAAGTATCTAGATGAATGAAACGAGCCTCATCCCTAAATGAAGCAGATAAGGAGGCGGAAGTTGTATTGTAATTTTTATAATTGCTACGATCATGCTGATCCACACCTCCATCCAATAATTCAGGATAAAGAACTTGACTATCAAAAAATCTTTTAATCTTTATAAGATTCTCATCGGTGAAAGCAATATCCGTATTAATAACAGCGGTCAAGGCATCCGTAGCAGCGATCGCCGTAGTCATATATGCCGCACTTGGAGGAAGCATTGCTCTCCCCGCTTCGACGAAATCGGGTCTCTTGAATCCTACATAATCAAAAGAATTTATATAAGCAACGGATCTTCCAGTGTTTAGAGGAGCTCCCCCTTGACCTATCGGCATTTCACCCGAAAGAGGAGCTTGAAAATAATCTTTATTTCCAGAACTATTGGAATTCACATAATTCCCACAAGGAAATCCAATATTTAATGCAGAATTCTGGAGATTGGAATTAAAAGCACCAACAGGACTCACAACAAAGATAGAATCTTCTGTTTTCTGGAGTTGGTCTGTTATCTGTGAAGCGATGTTGGAGGGAGTATTATATCCCTCCTTGACTGAAATTTTAAGTTTTTTCTTGAAACGAACATAATTAGCAGTTGCGGGACTCGCTGATCCATTGGTGGGATTGAGAGCTTCTTCTAGATCCGCGGTGGAAACGTCTGAACCATTATAAACTGCGATTTCTCTCTTAAATAAAGTAAAACGAGAATTATCCATTTTAATTTTATTTATGTTGAGAGTCCCTCCCGCACTATTTATTACCTGAGCACCAATGTAATCCGTAATATTTCCCCCTGTAAAACTATTGAATTGATTGAGTTCCGTAAAATCAAATGTATTACAACCAATCGGGTAACCGTCTTGAACGAGCCAATTTTCAGAGTTATCGGTGAAATGAGCTCCTCCGGCTTTATTATATCCCGTTACTGAGGCATTTCGGGCAGAAGCATTTACGAAGTTTCTTGGTAAACTAAAACAATTCTCACCATTCGCAGACTTATAAAATTCAACAACTATGGTTGCCTCATTATCTTTCATATCCACTTCTTCTGTGATATTAGAAGCGGTCTGTTTCGAGAAACCCGTAGGAGAATATCTTGTAGGAGCTCTTCCAGAAGTTCCGTCAGTATTAAATCCAATATAAGAAGAATTAGTGAATTCTGTACGGACAATATCTTTTTTACCCAATGATTTTCCTTTCATTTCAATTGTATTCCCACCAGCACCTCGCTGAGCAATGTGAGCAGATTCAATTGAAACTTGATCACCAATATCTAATGTGATTCCCGAAGAAACTTTATTCGTAAAAACTGAGGGATTAGTTTGGGCGAGATTACTCGCTGAGAACTCCTCAGAACTTAATCTATTCGCATCTAGGAGAATGGTTTGTGTATAGTTTTCCGCCTGAGCCATTTATTATATCAATTAAATTTTTTTATTTATTGTGAATTTAATTGCGAAGAAGAAGAAATTAAAAAATAAATTTAGAGGAGTTCACTAGTTACGAAACCATTCGCAAGAGTAGTGACCTTGGCTAATTCTAACCACGATCTCTGAGTGTAAGAACCAGAATCACCTAAGCCCTCATACTTGTAATAATATTCTAAACCACGAGAGTTAATCCTTTCATTGCGATTGAGACGGAAAGCCTGCCAATTGAATCTTCCTAGAATACCATCTTCATCGGCGTCGTCCCCAGTGTCCTGAATAAGACCATAATAAGTATCATCCGTTATACCCACACCCTCGGCACAGAACTCTTCACGAGATACGAAAGGAACCATTCCCTCTGCCTGAGCCGTGTTGTGGAACTGACGAGCCGGATTGGTGACGTCTATTGGATATAAGAATTTATCATTGTATTTAACATTCACAGTTAGAGAACCATTGAATTTACCCGCCGCAGGAGCTTCACCGAACTGATAATGTGCTTCCGGAGCAATACAATGATATTGATTCGTAATTGATTCGGTCTGAGCAGTTGCCGCCGCCGCCGACTGAAGACCCGTAATGACTTTCGTGACGATGCGACCAGCACCACCTAAATTGCGAATCAGAGTAGAACCCGATGCAGAGGTTGCAGAAACACTTACCGCCGAATGACGATAATCAAAGTGATTCATAGTAATTACCGGATTGGACTGAGCATAGGTTGTCATCATTTCCTGAGGATAATAAATGTAATCTGCTACGAATTTAACTTCATCCGTATCAATGGAGGCAGTGAAAGTGCTCGTTCCAGAATCTTCAATGGAGCATCGCTTCTCCGACACTGGTTCAAAAGTTAATTCAATTGACACTTGTTCCTGCATCATGTAGAGAGGGAGCTGGGTCTGCTTCAATATTGGGAAGAGATCCGCCAGAGGAATCTGGAAGATAGGTTCTTTATCAACTTCAAGATACTCGGGGAGCTCAACTCGGGAGGTGACGGTTCCGAAAGTATCGTCGTATTCAAGACCAGTTTTTAGACCATACTTGAATGCTTCGGTGTTGTTAGTGGAAACAAGAGATCCCGAAGTGGAATCGTTGTAGCGGAACTCGTGAGCAAGAGCATTACCCGAAGTAATCATTTCACGTTCATATTGGTGTTCGTTAGATAAGAACATTCTCTTGTAGGCGGAAAGAGTATTGTAAGAATCTATTTCTTGGATTGTTTTCGTTCCAACCTTCAAGGCACAACGAGAGATTAAAGAGTGAACACCAGTTGTGAGAGGATAGAAGCGTTTAGTTCCATCATCAACTTTACTCAATCCTAATGTAATCTTGGAATGAGAATGGAGGATACCTTTATTTAAAAGAGTAAACCGAACAAAAGTATCACTTTTCACAACCGGATCCATAATGCTCGTTTCTACGTCGGTTGCGGTCGTAGTATCCATAGGAGATACACGCAGGAGATTAGGAACATTCGGGGCAACAGGAGCTCTTTCAACCATAGTCTCTTGAACGTCGCCAGTTTCATCACGATCGGGCACGGGAGCAGACATATCTGAATTCATATTTATAATGAATCAAATAAAAAAAAAACTTAATAAAAAAAAACTTTATAAAGAAGCAACTAAAACATCATTATCTTGATACCCATTGAGAAATGAAAATTTATAATTAGGATTTATTTCTAGTATTTTATTCTTGAGGAGATCCTCGAACCCTCCACCACGATAATTTTCATAAGCAGGATCAGACCAAACACAATCTCTAATAATTCTTACATCGTCAATCATTATTACGTGATTTTTACTATATAGACCCTTGATTGCCTCCAACTCTTCAATTAAAGGACATCCGTGCCCCGAACCGTGGGAATCTAAAAAAAATAAAATTTTATCGGAGTGAGTAACTGGAAGATCTTCTAGATACTGAGCCAACTTCTTGCTGTCTCCTTCAAATAATTTTAATTTATCATCATCAATCTGTTGTGAAAACTTTAACTTCGCAATATCAATAAAATCAGAATTGATTTCCACCGACGCACACTTGTCAAAGGATAATCTTAATGCTTGACACAATGAAGTATCTTCACGAGCTACATTCCATAATCCAGTTTCAAAATAAATATTGCATCCGTGATCTTCACTAACTTTTTTTAAATCAAAACAGATAGGCATTTATAATACTTACACAGGAAATAATTTTTTAATTTAGAACTTGAAGACCCTGCTGACCGAAGACAAGTGTCTGTTTATTGTGAACGAACACATAGAAAGCCTGAGGCGAGTCAGTCGTGAGATCTAGTCGCATATTAATACCAAAGTTGACGTTGCGGAAATCTACACCTTGATCGCTAATGGAATCATAAGCAACTCCTAGACCGAAACCACAACCACCATCTGCGAAATCTTTATCAAACCGAGCAGAATCACTCAGACGAACATTAATCGGAGAAAGAGTGGATTTGGTGTTCTTGGTGAACTTCTGGATCGCATTCACATAGTTCAAGAAGATCTGACTGTCTGCCGTCTTGTTGGAAGCATTGTCCTGCTGGAGAGTATTAATATTGAAATCAATCGGGAACTTAGAACCATTGCGAGTGAAGAATAATTCCTGAATGTCCGCAGAACCTCCTCCAACATTCGTAGGATAAAGAGTCGCTAGACCATCAAATTGTAAATTATTAATGTGAGCAGCGGGAACAATATTCGCGAATACACCAAGAACTCTTGAGAGACCCAGTTGGAAATTTATAATACCATTACCCGAATTAATCGTCTGGTAGTAAGAGTTAATGGAATTGTATTCATAAGTGCCCGACTGCCTTGATTTTATTTCTTGAACAACACTCGCCTCCGGTTCAATTAATTCAGCACACAGAGAAACATCACTGAATTCATAGAAAGAATCAGTATACGATGCCGAATCACTGTCTCCCGAAGTGTGGAAAACCTGTGAATCTGGACTTAAATGGAGTTCCACAATTATCCCCCCGACTGCCTCAGGCATAAGAGCAAGTGGCTCACCACCATTGAGGAGTCCGCAGGGCAACGACATACAGAAATGACTCTGGGTCGAAGAAGATGAAGGAATATTCACAACTGATTCCTGCTGAGCCGCATACGAAGGCATAATCAAAGCACTCTCATTCAAATGCCCGATTCCATCTTGTAAAGAAGTTGTGACGGGGAGATAAGAACTTAGGAAACGATTGTAATGACGAATTGATTCTATGGTCTGACCCGTGCGCTGAGATTTTATTGTGAGAGTATCAATGCAAGAATAAACACCTAGTTTCTCACTCATCGCTAACTGGGAAACATCCGAAACGGAAGAAGATCCGCTAGATAGTAATGCTCTGAACTTACCCGTGAAACGGACAGAGTTGCCGATAAGGAGACGATCTTGTTCTCCTATGATGAATTGAATTACTGGATTTCCATCCTTGAAACTGATACTGCCGTTGGCTGTGACGTTGCTCGGAACGACCTCAATATTCATGTTAGTGCTCATTTTATAATATGAGAATTTTAAAAAAAATATGGATATAAATTAAAATTTTATTTAGTCTATCTTTTACAGGGTTACTTCGTTAAACCATTACACGGAGACCACCATTCTTGATTTCTAGGCGACGCAGGTGAGCACAGAAATTATTCCAGAGCTTATCCTTGGACTGAGGATTGGCAGCGTCGGTGTATTCCACTTGTAAATTAAAGTCCTTGCCCCTAGCATCGTAAACGGCATTCTTCCCGAGTGCGAGTGCCCTTCCCACAAAAAAGTTATCTTGGAAAGCACGGAAGGATAGAGGCTCAATATCCGCCATCGCTAATGCTTTCTCCGCTTCAATACACCACTGCTGTGAGATTGAGTCTCTGTCAGCAATCTTTTTAGTGTCAATTGGACGAGAAGGATTAATCTTGCCATCATAGATCCACTGATACTGCTGGAGACCATCACAGATTCCGGTTAGACCCGATCTCGCAGAATTGTTGAAATTATCACCACCAATATCCGTATTGATTCGGTAAGTGGCAGAGCAACTTAGCATTTCCTTGGAGGAGTATGCTTTCGCGTCTGTGGGGACGCACGCGATCGCGGTCGCGCGAGACTCTATTAATGGCAGACGAATGTTGGCAACATTATCTCCCTTGAGTTGAGAATATCTGTAATTAGTAAACGATCGGTAGTCATAATTCATTGTCCCGCCCTCCTTCATCATCTGCATCATAGATGCCTCATAACCATCCGGAACTTCAATCTGTTTCACAATCATCTCAACGTCCGAGATTGTGTATGTGGGATTATAACTTGGAGCCGTTTCAGGATTATCCGTAACCATAAAATATTTAGCTCCCGCAAGACCCGTCCACGATTCTCCCGTTGTATTACTTACATTCGCGTGGAGAGTAATTTTAATTTTATCTACTGAACCAGCAAGAGTTCTGTCCATTTCTATATCTTTAATTCTTCCAATTGAAGCATTAATAGACCCACTTGGAGTTTTAGTGGGATCATAAGACTCACTCATAAAAGTAATGTGCTCACCTACCGAGAAAGGAACATTCTCAACTGCCGTGTAGTTATTGCCCCTTGTTAAGTAAAAAGAGCTCATAGCAGAACCATTCTGGAGAGATCCGCTTGTTGCTCGGTTAGCATCAATCCCAGTCGTGCTGTGGAATTCGGGGGCAAGGAGACCACGACGATTGCGGTTAGGACCATCAAGACTTCTGAAAACCTTACGGGCATCCTGAAGTAAAATTTCTACAAAAATACCATCAGTTAAAAGACTTGGGAAAACAGCCTCATTTCTGAAAAGTCCTGTGTTGAGATGCAGTTCACCCTTGGCTACGTGGAAATCATAATCCGGATCAGTCGTAGCGAAAGAAACACTGAGTGCTGGATTACCATCAACCTTCGTAAAGTAAGGATTGCTTGTGACATTATTCTGAGGAGTTTTCATAGTCCCCTGAGTTCCACGGGTGGACTGATCGTAAGCAGTTGTCCCGTCAACAAGAGCTCTCTGACCTTTTAGAGTATCATTAGTCTCGTAATCAAAGCGAAGAGCGGTTAAAATATCATATCCCTCTATCTCCTCAAGAAGGACGGTTTTTCTGCCAGAATAGATCCTAATCGAGCGGATGAGACTGTGTAATCCAGTCTCAGCGTCTAACTGAACTTTCTGAACACCATTCGTGTTGGAGACACTCGGCACAGCAAGGGAAACATTCATTTTTAACTTAGACTGAGATAAATCAACGAACTTAGAAGTCGGTGGAATATATAATTCAATACGACCTCCGGGTCTGTAATTTAAACCATTTTCTGAAGGGATGCTTACATCGGTCTGACCGACTTTAATCTTATCGCTAGAAACAAAGAAACTACTCATTTTATAATATGAACATTTAAAAAAAAATAAAAAGTTAAAATCTTAAAAAGAAATTAAAAAGAACTGGATCCCGTAATTGACGCCTTCGCAGAAACAGGAGCAGATGCCGCCAATCCCATAGTTGAATATGCGGGAGTTACTTTCGTTGCTGTTAACTTGGGAGGAGGAACAGTCGCTGCATCGGTGGCATGTTTTTTATTATCATTTTTTAAATCTTCATATCCATCCATAAGACCACCAATAAGAGACGTTATTCCTCCCGCTAATTCTAAGGGAGGGAAAGCAGTTCCAACTAAATCCATTCCAGCTCCTAACTCTTGCAATTTATCACCAGTGCTTTCACCCTGAAAGAAAGTCCCACAACCACTAACAACATTAGAGATCCCGTGAAAGACATCTGACACTCCACCGAAATCACCAAGAGCCTTTCCACCAATTTCACTCGCTGCGGTTAGACCCGCTTCTCCAACAGTCCCCAGCGTTGCTTTCTTCAATGCTGCTTTAATGATTCCAGTTTTTATTGAAGAAGATTCAATTGCCCCTGTTCCAGCACGGAGAGCATCTGCCCCTCCTTGTAATGTTTCTTCACCAGCATTCGCAACCGCTGTCCCCGCAGCACCCGCATCTCTAGTCGCTGATTCTGTATCAGTTGCCACTGTTCCCGCAGCAGTTGTTTCATTCGAGGGAACCATATCTGCCGGAGGTGGAGCGGGATCACCTGCTACAATCCTTCTAGCAGTTGAACTGACGGCATTCTTTCGTTGAGCGAGTTCATCCGCCATATATCCACCGAATCCATTTTTAGAAATAGAAGATCCCGCCTGAATCAGACCGACCGTAGAACCAATTGCCCCTGTTCCGTCTGTGAAACCATAATATGCTTCATCTTCTTCTTTTTTAGTTTTATCAGTTGATAGAGTTCCGGGTTGATTCTTTACCTTTTCCTTGTAATCATCCTGAGCCTTCTGATTCGCCACCAGCACACCGTCATTGAAATTCTTGGTTCTTGCGTTGAAAGAAGAACCCTCCGACAAGGCATTCGCATATCCATACATATCAGTCATATTTATAATAAACTAATTATTTTATTCTGGAATGTTAGTTTTTATTTGTTTATCCCCGAAAAGTAAATTAGAACCTTCCGCCAATTGTTCCTCAAAGTTTCGGAATGCTCGGGCTGGATTAGACTGAAGATCTAAATACAGAAAATCATATCTCTGTTCAGTTGCTTTATTATAAATTTTTCTGAATTTATCATCCCCTCCAAACATTCCAGAAAATTCTGCGGAGATCTTGTCTAATTCTGACATATTTTGTAAATTTCCACAAATAAAAGCATTCGTATTGTTTCTTATTGTCGGACCGACTGCCTTGAATGACTGCACTGATATCGCTAATAATCCCACATTAAAATGTCTTGAACGGGTTACAAGATGATTTAAATAAGAATTCCTTTTCACTGATCCTAAAATATCGTCGAAAATCATTCCTATGAACGGAGCATCTTCTTTATCAAAAGATTTCTGTTGTTCTACGATTCCCGCAAGAACAGAATCATCATAACCAGTATAGCAATCACAAGCATCACGGAGAAATCTTGAAGTCACATCCTGATCTATTGTATTGCTCATAATAGTTATATTATCCATTGCCCCTTTATAAAACTCATCTCTTAAAAGGAGATTACTTAAAATCGTGCTCTTTCCGCTTTTAGTTGGCATGACAAGAGTCATAATACAGGGGAGCTCAGGGAGGTTTGGGTGGGTAATCTTGCGTGGTTTTTCTTTCGGGGGATCTTTCACCGGAAAAATCTGAGGCGGAGGTTTACTTTCCATTTATATTACTATTGATTTTATTTTATTTAATTAAAAAATTGACGCCAAGGATCAGGAGGTCTTTCTGGATTGATTGCCTGTTGAAGAGTTCTTTTCATCTGGTCTTCTCTTGCTTCTGCCAATTGTTTTTTCTTCTTGTCTTCCTTTTCCCTTTTCCTAATGGTTTCATAAGATGATATTGCTGAGAACATTGCCCGTTCCATATCTTCCCTTGTGAATCCAGTTTGAGGTGCCGAAGGAGTGGGAGCTCTTGCAGGTTGAGGTTTATCTTCATTAACTTGTTCTTGTTCTTTCCTCTGTTTAGCAAGGATCCTTTCCTCCGCCTTTCTAACACGAGCTTCTTCCTTTTCTTCTTCTTTTTTTATTTTATCCTGAGCCTTCTGTTCACGCTCCTTCGCTCTTTTATCAGATGCTATTTTACGAATCCTTGCTAGATGGTCTTTCTGTTTCTGAGACATAGGAGCCTTGCGTTTATAAGCACGTTTTCCACTAGGTTTAAACTCTTCGGGGGGTCCATGTAATGTGGGATCTCCTTCTTCTTCTTCTTGAACTATTGGTTTTATTTGAGGCACTGGACGATCTCCGAACACATCACCTTCTTCAGGAATAATTCTTTCAGTAACTTGAATCAATGAATCCTCATCATCATAATCTTCTTCAGTGATATCAGTTTGAATCTTTTCAATAATTTCTTTATCGCTCTTATTACCACTGTCAGGGATTACTTGGGGCTGGGGAGGTTCTTTTTCCGGCATCGCAATTTGAGGCATTATCTTATCCATTTATAAAGATAGATAAAATAATTTTAAAAGATAGACTTACAATTAACTAAAATTTAATACTTACCCTAAGGGTTGATTGATAAATCAATACTTACATTTTTGGGCGAACAAAGAAAACAACTTCCGTTGAACCAGTAAGATCTTTTGCAAATGTTTCGTCCTTCCGGACTAGTTGAACATCTATATCTGTCAGTTGTATTGGAGCAGAGTTCTTTAAATCAATAAAAGTTTTATCATTGTTCTGGAAGTAAAGAGCTCCTGTTTCTGCACCACTATTGTCGAATCTTGGAATCTGGTATAAAATCTTTGAAGGATTACCCGTTGAGAAATTATAAGTCTCGTGGGTGAGTGTTGGAACTCTTATGAAGGTTGACTGCTGAGAAGTCAGACTGGGTTTACTAGAAGACACGAATGAAGCTCCGTGATATCCTCCAGAGTGAGTCATCCCTGAATCTTGATTGATTGAGAATGGACTGAAACCCAGAACAAGTGCCGAGTTCGGTTGCCACACTTGAACTCTCTTTTGCATATATCTTTCATTCTTTCCCATAAGGAAAATATTTTCATATCTATTCGTATTGGATCCCATTAAATTATTCTGGACTCCCTGATAGTTTCTTATTACAGAATCAGAAATCGCTGTGCCGTCTGAAGACATCCCCTTCAATATGTCTCGCAATCCATAAATATCTCCATCCCAGAAATTAGCATTATTCCAAGGAGGTTGTCTCGTTTGAGTTCCTCCACCTTCTATGATTGAGTTTTGAGTTTCAGTTGCCCCTCGCCCATCTAAAAACACAGGAATCTTTGTTCTTGTGATCCAAGAGTTCTCAGGGAAATTTCTATGTATTGTTGAGGAAGTCCTTGAAGTATAATTAGTGATAGCAGTTAAATCACCTCCGTCTTGGAAATAAACACTTGGATACATCTTCCAATTAGAGATACTTGTCGGCATCGGGATTTGGGATTTATAGGAAGCACTGCTGAAATCATTAATTTCAACAACGACCTTTCCGCTAATTGAAATCTTTACTTTCTCACATTCAATTTCAAATGTAGTGTCTCCCATTTTAGAGGAATCGAGTGGGGCTCCGGCTGCGAAAGAGGAGTTCGCTGAATTACCAATTGCCGAGGCAGAGTTATTTTTCTGCCAATAAACAACCTCTTGCATTCGTCCAAGACCATCTTGATCAGCATTATAATTATAAATCCGAATATCTACTCCATTATCTTCAACTGCATAATCCATAAAAATATCACCATATTGACCAAGACCTTGTCCGTGGACGGCGAGACTGAATGGGTGGTCTGTATCCGGACCCGATTCAAGCATATCTCTCCCGTCCCAACCTTGAATCTTTCCATCTGTCGGATCCATACAATAGGGTCGCGAGAGTCCAAGAATTATTCCCCCCGAGTTTGACGCATCGGGTCTGTAAGTAAGGGAACCATTATGAAGGGATATAGGACCGCCCTGAGTCCCCTGCGGTAAAAGTTGAAGGAAACAATCTCCACCTAATCCTCCTTCGAGACTAGTTCCGTTCCAAGAGCCACTTACTCCTGAGACTTCTTGGACAAGTGTTTCCGCGGGTAGGGCTGCGGAAGTTCCAATAGATCCAACTTGAGGAATCTGATATAGGAATCCTTTGAATATTCCATCACCATCAACAGAAATCTGAACATCAATTGCTACTGAATCAATTTCAGGATGGAATGAATATGCTTCTTGAAGCATTACTTTGAATTCTTCAGCGAAATCTTGAGGAGACTTAGATCCAAGGATTTCATTTCTTACTGGAATAAAATATGAAGTTTGATCTTCTAACGAAGCATTGGACGCTAATCTCTCACCGAACCAGAAATTAGAACGAATATTATTTCCGTAATCAAGCGTAGGAACTCTTTGAATTTTAACACTCTCAACAGCGACTTCACTATTCGGGGGAATTGTTAGTGGATTCTTAATATGATTGCGAAACTGGTAGGGAATAGAGATCCCCAACTGGGTCGTCTCGTCTTGTTTTGCGGATGAAGTCACAATTAAACTCATTTATATTATCATACTTTAAAAAAAAAATAATTCATAAAATTAAAAGAATGGTAAAAGGAACTAAAGCGAAGAAAATAAAAATAAAAACTAATGTTGCCGATACGTCTAGAGACTCAACGCAGAAAGGTCAGCTTAAATCCGCAGGGAAACAATTACAGATAGATAAAATCTTAGATAAGAAAAAAGAAATAAGTGAGAAAGAAGTATTTGATTTTCAACCTAAAAATAAAATGTAATATTATTTTATTTATGGTAAATCGTAATTATCTAACATTTTCATTGGGAAATGTTGATCATCAACCATCCGGAGACCTCCCTGAACATTATCAAGGAGATCCTTGGGGAGATTATTCTAATTATGAAAAAGAAGAACACTGGTGGAATGATTCTAATTTCTTCGACAATCCTTTTGAAGATGATTTTGAAAAGAGTTCTTATAACCCTTTTAAAAGTCATGAAGACGATAAACATTATCAAGTATTAGGATTAAAGAGAAGTGCATCTCAAGAAGAAATTAAGGAGGCATTCCGTAATAAAGCCAAAGAAACTCATCCGGATAAAATAGGGGGAGATGGAGAACAATTTAAAATAGTCCGAGAATCATATGAAACATTGATATCATAATTTAAAAATCGAAAAAATTAAATATTAGAATTCATTAGATTCAAGTCTTATCCATTTTAGTCAATTTTAGTCATTTTGAAAAATAAAGTGTTGAGAATGAAGAAGCTTGAACCTTTATAGAATTGGAGAAAAAAGATAAAAACCGACTAAAAAACGACTAAAATGACTAAAAAACGACTAAAATAAGATAATATTATCTTTAATTATCTTTAATTATCTTTTTTATTTATTTCATTTTAGTCATTTTGACTAAAACGGCTAAAAAACGGCTAAAATACTTAAAAAAAAAATCTATATAGAGTATATATAATGGTTAAACTTGTTGGAAACGATACAATGGAAGAGATTGAAGCTTACTTTGATTATGAAAATAATTTCCCTCAACTCCTAGAAGACTACCTGTATAAGAGTAGCGAGATCCAGAAGCAATTAGATAAAAGTAAATCAACAGATAAAAAGAAATTTATAAGGAATCAACGGACTCAACTTAAAAAACTGTATGAAGAAAGAAATACAACAGATGAAGATAAACCAAGGATAAAGTTATTTAAAACTTGGATGAGTAATTTATATGAACAGAAAAAAATGAAATATCATAAAAAAGATAACGATTTGGAGAAAGATGAACTCATAAGAAATCTAAAAAATGAACTCCTCAAAAAGGATAAATCTATCACCAATCTTAAAAATGAAAACTATCAGCACCGTAAAAAGATCAATAAATTAAAAAAGAAGATTAAGGATATGGAACAAGTGGAAGTGAAACCTGAGCCTGAGCCTGAGCCTGAGCCTAAACCTGAACCTCCACAAGAACCTAAGATTGATTCAGTTTATTGTAATCATCTAACAAAAGAAGAAGAAGAAGACAAGGATGCATATGAACAGAATATAAAAGCACAATGTGAAGCAATCGCAAGAGAAAAAGAAGAACGTATTGAAAATAAAAATAAGATTGAAAAGATCCTTGAAACTTATTATTCTCAATGTGATTTGAAAATGAATGCCATACACAAGAGATTCAATAAAGAAGTAAAGAAAGCAAACAGAACTAAGAGAAGTATTAAGAATGATTACATTGATGAGTTTGAAATTTATCTTGAAGAATTAAGGGATGAATATCTTGAAGAACATGATGAGTTAAGTTCTTATTTTGATGGGATGTTTGATAAACCTTCACGCAGGTTTGAAGACCTACTCCCTAGTGAGATGGTTCAGGTTCAGTCCATAAACTAACTTAAAAATAAATAAATATATATAAGTATCTGTAATGAGTAATACTAGCGATCATAAACTTACCCGTATGAAGAAGGGTGATATCATTAAACTTTTCCGTGAAACAGAAGAGAAGTTGTTTGGATTCACTGCATCTGCTGAAAAAGCAGTTGTAGAGATTGAAGAACTAAATGAAAGGATTGACGACCACATGATTCAAGAGGCTATGAATAAGAAAACAATTAACGAGTTAAATGAATCTAATAAGAAGTTAGTGGAAAAGGTTAAATTCTATCAGCAACAGAAGGAAAACAATAAGAACAAGGAGAATAAGGTTGCGGATTATGTTAACAATGGTCTGATTGAGAAGATTGAATCACTTGAAGTAATAAACAAGAATCTTGAAAAGGAGAAGGAAGAACTCATTGAAGAGTGTAACGAGAAGAATAAGTGGAATGAAAAACTTCAAGAACATCACGATTGTTCTAATGAAAGGATGCAGATTTATATGGGTTATCTTCATGATATGGAGATAGCAAGAAACAATTTAAGGTTAAACGACGAAGAAATATTGAAGTCATATAAGTAAATGCTAATCCAAGGAAAGAATGGAGGTGTTGTATTTTATTTTGAAAATCGTATTGTTGGAAGTCTTCCATTAGGTAATCACACAATGGAAGATTATGAAAAACAAAGAGATAATTTAATAAGAGAAGCATTAGAAGATATGAAGTTGAAAGAAGTTAAAAATATTATGTGGAGAGGTCTTCACGCAATGAAGGATACTGGTATTCGAAAGGATAATGATTTTATTTGTATGACTATTCTTTGTTTGATGAAGTTTCGTCAGATTCATCCTGATGGAGATCGGGAGGGAATACTGGTGGTTCCTCGGAAGAAGCCGCGGAAGGCTTCAAGAGTCTGAGTTCTGCTTGTCTAATATTAATTTTTTCTAATTCCTCAATTAATTCAGTTCTTTTTAATCCAGTGACAGGTTTAGCAGTTTGTTTTAACCTGTGATTAATTGTTCCTTTTCTTAATGCTAATTTTCCCTTTTCGGTTTGATGATATTTTTTAATTCTTTCATCTCTTTCTTTCTTTCTCACACTTGGAGAGATATAACATCTCCTTTGATTAATACAAGTGTCGCGATTCAATGAAGCCCATTTTTGTTCTTTCCTTCTTAGTTTCCAATCCTCACCTTTTTCATATTCAATCTCTTCTAGAATTTCCAACTTAGGATCTCCATTATCAAAAAGACCATAATAATTGTGTCTTCCCTTTCTGTGCCTTTCCCTGTGATGAGCCATCCTTATAGAAACATATGGAGACTTAGTAGAACCAACATAACATTTATCGCATCCTTCAGCAGTCAATTTGTAAACTCTTCCAATAGTCATTTATACATTCTTTATAGAAAAAAATTTCTCAAAAAAAACGCACCTCTTTTATTTAGTTCCTTTAAATTCATTATTATACCAGATACTTGCTGATGAATCCATAAACCAAGCCTTATTATCTGGAATAAAGTCACTAATTTCTTTAACTGTATTAATTACACTGACGCATGGAGTATATTCAATTTTTTTTTTTAATATACGATGGAGACAATAGTGACCGGTTGTTTGAAAAACAAAGCGAGCCTTCCATTTATCGTAAATCGGCATTTTACTTTTTTCATAATAAGATCTTTCAACTTCCTTGATACAATCAAGCATTAGAGGATTATGTTTCTGACATCCCAGTATGGCGTTGTAAGGTAAATGTGATTTATTCCATCGGGCAATAAAAAAGTTTTCATTGAATATTTCAGATATTTCTTTAACATTTTCTTTAAAAGGACGAACATCTAAATCAAGATAAAGTCCTCCATGGTGATATAATATTAACAATCGGGCAAAGTCTATTCTTTGAATATCATATCTAAAGTCTTCATAAAGTTGTTTATATTGGGGATAATTTTCAAGGAGATCTTCTATGTCTTTTTTATTCCAGAGAGTGTAAGGGATATTATTATTTTTGCAAAACATTTCAGTGTTCTGCTGAGGCCAAGAGAATTGAATAATTTCTTTTAGTTCTCCTCTTCCAATATTAATAAATATTTGATGAATCATAATTTACTTATACTCACATAAAAATTTAGAAGATCCAACCTTCTCTGCTTTTTTCTGCTTTTTTAATTTCTTCACATTGAGTCTTTTCTAATTTATCAATTTTGGTTTGCATCTCTAATATAATGACAAGCATTTTTTTTTGAATATCAGTAGAAGATTTCAACATAATCTTTAACTCCGCAATCTTTTCATATGCGACGTCGATGGGCTTCTTTGGAAGACTATATTTTTTCTCTTCTTTAAATTTAACATTCTTTGGCATTGTTAATTTCATATTAGAATTTAATCTGAATTTAAAAATCTATTTAATTTTGGCTTATATCTTTTCACAATTGCTTTTACGAACTTTTCACTAAATTGAATCTCATATCTAGGAGATCCTCCAACATTTAACAGCGGATAAGACTTGAGCCATACAGCGAATTTATGAGGATAAAGTTGATAGAGGACATCGTCACATCCCCAATTTGGAATCTCAGGGGGATAAACCCAACCGAAGATCTCTAGGTGAGTTTTATGTATGAGGAATTGAGTAGGAATATCATTATTGTTGCTCCATCCAGCGACCCATCCAATATTTTTATTTTTCTTTAACTTGTTGACGAAGCAAGAGAGCCACGCAGTATC
>WLWF01001647.1_pt1 | contig 17664 bp, 11 predicted proteins | sample 6718331 | NCBI WGS metagenome assembly WLWF01 (sample SAMN12718692, study PRJNA515312) | sponge metagenome | isolation source: marine sponge | host: Mycale hentscheli | place: New Zealand: South Island, Marlborough, Capsize Point | collected 2003-05-01
GGCTATTGCTAGTCTCATAGGCTTTTACCATTTGACCTTGTTCGCCCAATACGCTGCTGACATTTTACCTTTAGCAATGTTTTTAGCATGTCGCGCTTTGAACGAACGTGCTCGCGCAGTGTTTGTTCTGTCTCCTGTTACACCTTGTTGCCCAAAACGAATTGTCTTCACTTTGCTGCCCTCTTTAGCTACTACAACGTGTGATTTTTTGGGATGCTTAGGAGTTCTTTTAGGTTGGTTATACCCAGACACACCTACTCTTGCTAGTCGTGGGTCTTTAGCCATAGGACAACTTTCTATTTAACGGAGACAGGTGCTTCCGTATTTCCTGTGGCATTAAGCACTTGAATTTTGGTTGTGTTCGCAATTATGAAGCTCGGAGCGTCAATCCCTGTGCCGTCACCTATCTTACTAGAGCTAATCGTCAGCGTTCCCGCCTTAATATGGTCTAGGTCTATGCCACTTCCATACGCAGACACGTTAGATATGGTTAATGTACGGCATTGAGATGCAGCCGTAGCAGTGTGTATGAGTATCTTATCGAAGGAACCACTGGTAACAGCAGGGACTTTAACCGCCCCACGGGTGCTGGTGACTGTAATATCAAGCACCGCTGCGTTAAGTGTAGGCCCTACAGAGATACCGTCTGCCACATTATTAAGAATATTCAGCGTATAAATCTCTGAGTTGGCTAGGTTAAAGGTCTTAGCTTCTACACCTGTAATGATTATTTCATCACATTCTAAGAAGAATGCGTTTGAACCTGACGTGTCACCTAGTATTTGAATGGCAGCTACAGCACCAAGATTTGACTTACCAATCTCTAGGTCGGTAATACTAATGTCTGCTGCTCTCGCTCCACTCATGTTGATTTGTAATGTATTTACCTGTAGCTCACGCTCTACAGAGGACGTGTTGTCTTCAAATGTCCACTCTTCCCCTACCTTAAGAGTCTGGTCAGAGGCTACCGCAGCTACATGGTACTGCGCTGGCTCAGGGAAATGAGGTGCTGCTCTGGTAAACACGACTGACGTACCAATAGCAAAACCTGTAACTAACAGACCCACCCCAATTCCCCAAGTACCAACTTTCCACACGCCCCCAGTAATGTGTAGACCTTTAAGTGAAGCAACCCGTAGGTTGGGTGGCTGCCAGCCGTTCAATGACGGTAGACGTATGTTAATCTCTGGCGTTTTCCATTTAGGTGCGCCGATTCTAATCGGCGGTAAGTGGACATCTTTTATGTGAAAGAGCCGCTTAAAAAAAGAGGGTTTTTTCTTCTCGTCCATTACGCATTCCTTGTGACCTTCATGTAACTACCTTTTTCCAGCGTGGTGCTGGAAGCATCGGCGACTAGTTGGGCCCATTGAAATTCTAACTGCCCACCTGTTACGTCGGTGTGTATTGTGGCAAACACAGGCACTACGGTTTTGTCATTTGCGCTGGTCCCATTGCCCTTAAGTTTTAATATTTCGCCTTCATCGTGCATGGCATTGAAATCAGTTGACGCTGTGGGGGTAGTCGATAAGTTCAAGAATGGAGGCCCCATACTCCCCCATTGGATTGTTGTATTAGTAAGTGAAGCGATGTTCCACTGAAATTGTATGTCTGGAGTTGTGCCAGTCAGGTATATAAGCAGTAATTCAACCACGTATGTAGAATTTGCTGCCAACGTCACATTAAAATCTGACAATGTTTGGAATGTTACTGATGACGGGTCGGCAGTTCTTTGGGCTAGAAGGGGAATCACTGTCGTGCTCGCACCATCAGCTACCTCTACCACCTGAGTGCCGTTTCCGTACACCAACACATTCTTAGTAGTGTCATAAGACACACGACCAGCACCCGTGTCTGCTGGAGTAGCTACGACTGTCACCTGAAAAGTCGTAGGAGTAACTATGCCATTAGAGTTGACGGTTAATCCAGCAGTACCCGCTGAGTTTTGCACTTGTAATTTATATGAGCCAGCCGCATCTGCGAGCTGCAATACGATGTCCGCTGCTCCGGCAACAATCGTTGGGGCAAAGCTAGTAGTACCTTCAAGGGCTGATTTGTACTGGTTAAGGTCAGCAGCGTTAGCCGTACTCCCAGCCGTAACATTAGTTAGAGGCATTAGCTATATATCCTTCCCGTGTTCCACGCACTTGTATCATAGATCAAAACGTCACCGATGTCAGTTAGCTGGTTGATTTCGGCAAATGACACAGTGTACACTTGAGTGTCTCGCCCATCCTGCGGGATGACTCCAGCGGATCTTAGGTTCAACATCTTAACTGAATACGTGCGATTGAAAATATCGGTCAAAGTGATCAGCCTGTTAGCTGAGTTAAACAAAAACTCCTCCGACACTTTCGCGCCGTAACGAGATTTACCCCCGCCTTTAAGTGGTAAGTCATCTGCTATTAATAAATCCATGTCAAATAAACGACGACGCTCAGGAGCAATAGTCGTATCTAATACAGCAGATTCAACAGACGCTACGTTAGTGCCACCAACAGGGCGAGCTAGCTTTAAGATGTACCTAATTTTATTAAACCGAACCTCTGTACTGATGCTAAACGACGCATCATCGTCGGTAGCTGTGCCTATAACTGTGCCTGTAATGTCCCCACGCTGAACGTTTTGTATAAATGTGTCCTGATAATTGTCCGAATCTGCCACATAACTGATAGTGGTAGGCGAAGATTCGTTAGCGCTGCGGCTTAACAGACGCGCTCCATTGAGTAATTTAGGAGACGCAGCTTGTCCGACGTCCATCCACGGGCCTACAACGTACTGGTTTTCTGTAGATTGAGCAAACCTATAGTTCGGATCTGTGTCAGGTAGCATCCCAGTATTAGGTAATACTACTCCTCTAAGCGTACCCCCAGAGGGAGGATTGCTACCTGTAGCGTCTGTTCCATACAAAATCCACGGGTTAGTAGAGCCAAGCACACTGCTTCCCGCTACATAAATCCCTTTAATTGCAGGGGTTTCCGTGAAGGTAAGGGTATGCCAGTTGGTAGTCATAGGCTTGCCCTTCATAATATAAGACACGCCTATGCTATTTACTAAAGAGAAATACAGCCAGTCAGAGTCTCCACTGATGCCAGTAATGCGCCCGTCTAGCTCTTCTGAACCAACTTGAGCTGCGCTAGGAGGCCATACAATCGTCATATTGTTATTAACTGCGTCGATTTGCAGGACTCTGCGACCGTATTGGACGTAACAATTACCATCAATCCATACGAATGGACGAGATCCGTTACCTGCATTAGCGTTCCACACCTCATTATCGCCCTGAGATTGCCACACATTGAGCGAATCTGTACCGTCAGTACGCCAAATTGAGTTGACTTTGAATACATATACATAACTACCCACTACATCAAGCCCAGTTACCCAGTCATTTGTAGTGGTTCCCATAGCTATAGCACCAGACCACGCGCCACCTGTGTTGGTTCCGTCTACGTTAGTACGGAGCTTACCGTTGCCATCACACGCCCACAGGACGGCGTTCCCAGAGGACTCTCCACGTATAGCAAAAAACAACACGCCTGAATTAGCTAGGACAGATTGTGTTGGAGCTGTAGCAAACCCATCCGCTGTGTACCAATAATTAGAAGCTAATTTATTGCTCGTAAGGGCGACAGATATAAACAACACGTCATTAAAGTTGATCATGTCGCTTACATAATATCCCGCTCCGAAATCGTGCGCTTCGTCCCACGTAGTACCTGACAAATGCTTGTACACATATCGCCCACCAAACGCCCATAAGCCTGAACTAGTTGCGGTTACAGTTGACGGGGCATACAGGAATTTTACTTGTGGAGTCGCTGCGTCACCTGCTACAAAGAAGTCAGCATTTGTATAAACGCCATTAGCATCAAGGTCGCTGTAGTTCTGGAAGTGATACGGGCCTGAGTACAGGCGATTTGCGTAGCTTGCATCTACACCACGAGTAAATGAATACTTAGTCAGTGAACCTGCTTCTTCATACTCGACTGAGTTGAACCCACAACCACCCTGCCAGTCTTCATAGGCTACTGGAATCTCTACTTCGATAGGCACAGAAGCGTAGTCGTAAGACGCAGTGTTGAATTGTGGAGTTACTTGGTCAGCTAATGAGGCCCTGTACCCCATAATGCCTTCTGTAGCATTCAACATGAACCCTACTTTTTGATTGTCTACCTCAAGGTACACATCATACGGCGTGTCTACGCGGGAGCCTGTACTAATAAGTGCCATTATTGATACGGGCTACGGACGGTAGGGCGCTGTGGTATAACGTACCCCCATGATCGCGTAGCCTCTTTTTTCCTGTCAATAATTTGTATGCGTTGCGCTATTTGAGGGAACTCTTCGGTAGTCAATCCTTCCTTTTCAAATAAACTTTCTGCTGCTGCACCGTACAATACCTGCGCTGAACCCTCATCCAGCTCCATTGTATTAGTGCATTGGGTAGATAACACACTACCTAACGCTGATAAATACTGGCGTCCCACCATGCGGATTTGCCTACCAGCAGTAGGAACCCATGCTAATTGGACTCGCTGTGTGGTAGCATCACGCCTTAGTAAGTGGGCGTCGCGCCACGGATACACGTCTTGTATAAGATTTGCTTCTCCGAAATACACCCACGCCCGATTAAAGTACGCCGTAACTCCTGACAATCCCCCAGCTACAATAATCGCTGCGGTAAGTGTTGTCGTGTTAGTTTGGGAGATTGACTTTTCTACGGTAAGTAGCTCCCAGCCAGTACCTCCGTGTAGCGAAGAGGCAGTGTCCCCATCATCATCACTAAACTGAATCTTCACTCCCGTCGTATCTTTCGTGTACACCCATGCACCAAATGTCATGCGTCGTCCTGCGGCTTGAGCAGCAGTAATAGACATAGACCCTACTACCTGAGAGAACGTACCCGTCACAGCCGCCGCAGATGAAAGCTTCATACAGCTTGTGTCATACTTTGGAATTAACCTGTCTGCATTGCTTTCATTAACTATTGTGGCCGTTGACCCAACAACAGCCCAACTAGTAGTTGTATCGCCAGTAGGGTTAGCTAGTACATTCCATTCCGAATCAACTGACTGCGGATCTTCTACAAAGATGTACATAGGGCCTGATCGGATGTCTGGATTTACGTCATAGCTGTCTGTAAGACCATCAGACGTAGTAGTGTCGTCATAAATTAATCGGAAGGCGTGTTCAAATACATCCTCACGCAACCTTGCTTCGTCTAAGCATTCAAATTTCTCTGCTGGATCGTACCTATGAATCTGGTAGTCAATCTCTGTGCCTACCGTCTCAGTAAACGGAGGGTCAACAAACACAGTCCCCGTGGCTGACACAAACTGTGTAATGCGTCGTACTTGATACTCAAGGTTGCTCCCTGATTCAGTAATCCTGACGTAGAAATCAATGATCTGGTCATCACCAAAGCGAGCCAGCTTAGTATCTACAAGGGTATTAAACGTACCTGACCCTGCGCTGGTTGTCTCACTAGCCCAATAGTCATTAATAAATTTACTAAATCCTACAAGCAAATCACAACCATCTATAGTAGTTACACCCGATGCGGATGTAGGGAATCCTATACCTACTGGTCCAGCTACCATGTCAGGCTCCTATTCAATATCTAACATCTCAGGAGTTGTGTTGCCAAACCCCAACCATGCTGTCTTGCGATCTTCATCAGTTGTCCAACTACCGTCGTATTTCATAATTTCGTAAGGCCAAAAACGCGAAGGAGGGGTTATATCTTTTACTAATTCATGCGTTATGCTGCTAGCTATGTACACAGCAGTAACCCAATCAATAGGCTTAGAGGTGCTACCTAAATTCACTCTCATACCAGTGGCTTCTAATGTAATCGTGTCGTATTTATCAAAAATAAAGTCCACTACGTTGTCTGATTTACGTCTAATTATTTGCGCCATTATCCTGTACCCGTCCCTGTATTTTCGACCAGTAATTTAGTAGCTGATACAGCGCGACCTACGAACTTATCAGTTGAGGTAACACTTGTGCTAATACTGCCATCTGTTTGAGCGTAATAATCAGCGCCTACAGTCAATCCAGTATGCACATCACTCATACCACCAAGCACGTACACTTCAATCGCCTGTGCTGCACCCGATGTAGTGTTTTTAGCTACACCTAGCCATGCACTATCATCAGTAGAGGCAACTCCTAAAAACACGCCTTGCGCTGACTGTGAATTAGTACTGTTATTAAACATTACAACTGCTGCATTTCTTACATCAGCGGAGGCCGCGTGTCCAACGAATTGAAATGCTCCCTCGCTAGTTGTAAAGTTAAACGCTGTTACTTTGGTATCAGTAAGACTAGCTCTGTCTATAGTAGTAGTTGTTATATCTAATAAATCCACCACCATGCTACTGCTTGCCCCTGTTGGCTCACCAGATCCGTACATACAGTACGTGGCATCATTAACTGCATCATAAAGTAAAGGCACTTGCTTAGTGTTATTTCCTGAGCTATAACCACCTACTTGAGCACCTGCCCACAAATCAGATGTAGCGTTAGACGTAGTTTGATACATAACATCTTTTACGTCGGGTACATAATTACCACCTGCATGTGGGTCCCATAATTGAATCTGTTGCCAGTCGGCAGAACCTCCCGCAGTAAAATTTAGGTACACTGCCGCCCTGTCTAAATGTGCTATGTGCGCTACTGATACGCCGTAAGACTGCGCTGAGGAACTTCCGTTATATTTTACTTGAGTTCCGTTAGTTGCGCCGCCACGTACATCTAATTCATCTCCTGTATATGTCATTGTCATTGCGTAAGTAGATCCGTTTCCCTGCGACCAGACAGAGAAAAACAAATTGTTTGTTGAATCCCAATATCCATCGCTTACTTTTAGATCCCATTCGCTCCACGCACCTGTCTTAAAAGTTCCAGTGTCGAAACCTGTCCCATTTACATACACTGTTTGTGTTGAAACTCCATAAGCCGATGCCGACCCTGACATTAAACAGGCAATACCGCCGTCCCCATTTCCATCTACCACGTAATCTATAATGGCTTTATTTGTCGAACCGTAAGACGAAATAGAAGTTAAATTTCCTTCTGAACTTATAGTTGCAGTCGCTCCTGTACCAGAGGGAGTTAGATGCAACGCATACCAAGTAGCGTTACCTACACATGCCACTACAACTATTTTATTAGCAGTAGCATCCCACGCTATCGCCATGTTATTTGTGTACATTCCTGAAAATTGAGTACTCGCATAGGGAGTTCCCCATGTCACAGTAGTAGTACTTCCGCTTGCGGTAACAGTAATAGCAGTTAGATAGAGTTCAGCCGCACCTGATCCATCACCAGATACAACCCATATGTTTCCTAAATTATCTTCGCACCAATCGCTAGTGTAATTTGGCGGAAATCCAAGAGTAGAGCTTCCTGCGGTATTTGTTCCCATTGTAATGCCCGCAGCAAATGATGCTCCTACTTCTTTTACTGTGCCATCTGACATCAGTACACATACGTCTCCCGCAGTAATGGCAGTAGATCCCGAATTAGTTGTTGTTGCGTACACTCCACCTGAAGCAGCAGCTTGCCATGTAGGGGCGTTTGCCGTTGTGTCAATGCCATTACTCGTGAGCACCGTACCAGCAGCACCGATAGTGGCTCCCGACTCTACACCAGTGTTATTGGTAAAGAGAGCCATGTTATTGCCCACAGAAGCAGCAGCACTAAACGTAGGAGCAGTAGTAGATCCAGAAGAAGTCAAAACAGTACCAGCAGCACCTAGACCTACTTCGGTTATTTGACCCGTACTATTAGCCGCAAAATATACATTATTAGGAGACCCTTTAAGAAGGGTGGGATCTATTTGGTCAATCGTGGCGCTCTTAGTAGTATTGGAATCATCTGTGTCTGAGATAAGAATCTTATCGTCACCAGCTAGGGCTGCGGCAGCGGATGAAGCTGCGTTAACGCTCACGTCTACAGCATCTGCGGATGCGACAATCGCATTACCATCGCCTACATCAAGTGTGACATCGCCAGTTAAGCCACCTCCTGTCAGTCCATCACCAGCAGTTACGCCTGTAATGTCTCCTGTGGTACTAGAAACGGTCTGTGTGCCTACATCGCTCTGCCAGTGAAGGGCATTTGTCGTGGTGTTGTACCACATATCGCCTGTTTGAAGGGTTGCTGGGTCGCCAGCATCTGTCCTTGCCATGTTAAATCTGTCTTTAGCATCGACAGTTAAGCCTTTAATTGGCACATCTCCAGCGTCTAATACGCCATAATCGGAGCCTAGTTGTACGTCTCTGCTAGTAAATGTGAAGCCCGTAAGGGTTGGAATCATCGTGACACGTAGTAATGCCACTGCGTCTGTACCATCAAAGTACGCCTGAACGCGCCCTGATGCGTCTGTAATAAGAGGGTTGGCGATAGTCGTTACGCCGGTAAGCCCTGCATACATTGTCTGTGTAATGTTGGTTGTTGTACCTACCTGTGCAACCTGAATACTCGCTCCAGCAATCGGCACACCAGAACTGTCTAAAACTTGGTAGCGTAATGCTTGGCGAACCATGTCATCTCCTTAAATCAATAAAGGGGGAGCCCGTAAAGGCATCCCCCTCCATTGTAGCTTACTAGCCCCAGTTAACTGGTAGCAAGAACGCAATCATCTTAGTCGCATCAGCAGCAGCGGTTCCTTTAATAGTGGAATCGTTCTGTTCAAAGCGTCCAGACTCAAGCGTCACGTACTTCACATCACTTGCAGCCATAGTGATGGTCAGGTTGCCCTGACCCTGTAGCTGCGCTGGTGGTCTATCACCAGCCGTAATTGTGACGTTATCCGCAGCGCCTCCGCTGTCGAGGAACCCCAATAGTATTGGAGATCCAACGCCAGACACGTCTAGCGAAAAACCGTCAGCGCCAGTAGCGATAGTGGTCCAACCAGCAGCGGGCAAATCTGCGCTTGCTGTGTTAAGGGTTAGTTCTGTAAGTGTTATTGGTGTAATAGCCATTTATCTAATCCCCTTTCCTATACTGAAATACAGTCGGCGGTAGCCAACACGTATGGTCGCGTAATTTTGTATCCGTACAAATGCAAACCTTTAACAGCATCGCTGAATGCAGTTTGCTGTCGGTACGCTTCAACGCTGTTGATTTGCTCTGCATAAGTAACACCGTCAGAATGACCAGCGATAACGTAGTTTCGTCCTGCACCCGCAGAAGGAAGGTTGTTAGATACAACAATCCTCATACCAGATGCAGCACCAATGATTCCGTTCTCAAGGTCCTCACGGTTTGCAGCAGTACCATAGCTCACAAAGTTTGCGTTTTTCTGTAACCAGCCGTGATAAAACGGCGGGATTACACACCAACGTCCATCTCGGGGCACGTTGTTTTCGTCTAACTTTTGTGATAAATCAACAAGGTTTTCATACGCATCCACGTTACCTGTACCAATGGTCATGGCTCCAAGAGCGTTACCTGCGTCTACCTGCGCTTGCATAGCAGCCAATACCGAAGTATCGGCTTCATTACCTAGACCCCAAGCTGCGTCACGCATGGCAACGTCCATTAACGCACCATCATCACGTACTTGCCTAGCGTCTACGTCGTCTACTTGGAACGCAAAGTATTTCGCTTGGTCGATTGTAAGGACCTGCTGAGCATCGTCAAGAGTCTCAGGCGCAATAGTAGTTGTGTTCTTTATATAATCAGCGATTGTTATTCGACCGATTGACGTAATACGAACGGTATCTCCCGATTGGGAGATGTCACCTTCATAATTCCGGTTACATAAGTTTACCGCTACATGGGAATTGTTTAAATTTTCCAGTAATGTAGCAGCCCAGAGCGAAGGTATAAATCTGTCTACAGACATGATTTCTCCTAGCTAATAGTTAGCCACCTCGGAGAGCCTGATTTCTGATCTCTTTCGGGATCTTCATAATCTCTTGTGGTGACATGTTTTTCATTTTTTCAATGGTCAACACTTGAGAACTAGATGACGCTCGCGCTGGCGTTACACCAGCAGCTTGCTTACTTTGCGCGATTTGGTTGGGATTTCGTTGTCTTACCATTTCGTCTATATACTCCTTAGCTGATTGCACAGCCTCTTCTAACGTCTTGTTTGGGGCGTCCCAAATAGGGAGCCTTTGCACTTCGTCAGGGGCAATACCTCTGGCTTCGGCGTAGCCACGAACATGGCTGGACGCTTCTTGAACCCGCCTCTCGCCTTCATCTAATTGTTCATTTGTTACTTGACCTGCCACAGAGTCGGGTGAGGCCCCATTCAATTCCTGTCGCATCTCGTCTTTGGCTTGCGAAAGCATACTGTTATAGTTTGTGGTTTGCTGTTGCTGGGCTAAGTGTTCTCGGCCCTCCTCTGACATGACGTCAGACAGCCCTACTTCCATAAGAGTACGGATTCCGTTCACGTTTTCAACGGTAGCTTCAAGGTCTTGCTTGGTGGCAAACTGTTCGATTTTGTTATTAAGCCTATCTAAAGAGCTGGTTGCGCGATTCGTGACATGTTTACTGTCAGTGAAATTCTTTTCCAGCTGGTCTATTCGCTCTTGTAACGCAGTGATCAGTGTGGATGGGTCTGTGGAATCAGGAACCACGTATTCAGTTTCGCTGGGAGCCGTCGCGTAGGTATCCTCAGCTGGTGCTGCGTTCGTAATCCACTCATTCGTCTGAGCATCTACTTCTTGTGTCATTGTTCCTCCTTAGAACATCTGTGCTCATAGTCTAATTTTGTTTACCCTACCCCGTCAACACTTCCTTTTACATTAATCAGCAAACGTTACGATAGATTTAAGTAGGTTCGGAAGTTGTGAGGCGCTTGACAGAAGTAATCAACATGCCTTACTATGTATGTATGCATAGCGCAGAATCTGGCGAGACGATAAATACGCAGTCAACTATGGACGACTTGAAAGCATCGGCTAATAAAGGGAAGTCGAAAGCTGAAATAATCGCGGAGGAATCGGAGCAGCCGCTCCACGAGGTAGAGGCGTTCCTCGCGCTTGGGTACGAGTGGACTAACGAGATACCAAGCGGGTACAAAGACTCTCTTTCAATCAGCAGCCACAAGCGGGCGGTCAAGCACGGGTACAGGACGGGTGAGTATCCGAAAATGTGGTTTAACCGAAAAACTGGCCGCGCATTCAAGGTAAGAGAACTCCCGCGTCGAAACGTACTATCGCTCAAAGCGGGGGCGTACAGGCCTAGAGGGTACAGGACTACAGAGTCTTACCCAGTGTGGGCATGGACCACAGAGCCGTTTGCCCACCACAGCTCTGCTCCTAAATGGTATGCGTATCGCTCGGTACAACTAGCCAGCGATAGGGGCAATAAATGGAAACTAGATAATCGTGTCGATCATGATTCAATACTTGGATTCGCAACTCGGAAGGAAGCGAAGGCTCATGTCCATAATGAGCTCGACGCACTTCGGAAGTGGCGTAAAGATCGTCTTCACGAGTAGAGACACATAAAGTCAAATAGCAGAGGGGGGCTGGATGCCCCCCTTTTTTATTAGCGACCACCAAACTCAAAGTCAGTAATACCAGCTGCGATTTCTTGAGGCTGCATACCTCGTTCATTAAGCACTTGAGTCATAGTAAGTAATTCAATATATTTTTCCGCGCTCTCTGGGTGATACGCAAGCGCTCTAATTTCATCGGCGGCGTCGGCAACCGTATATTCTAGTGGCCAGCCGTTAGGGTACGCTTGTTGTGCTGCTGGGTGCATTACTGGCTTGGCTCCTAGATACACAATAGCCGATAGGTCTAAACGCGGATCGCTCATCTTTTGTACAATACGGGATGTGTCTGCCAATTCGTTTACAGCGTTGTTAATCTTTTGGTAGAGTTCTTTGTTAGCTGCATCCGATGTTGTTCGTATTAGTACTTGGAACTCGTGCATACTATCAATGTCACCACCTGCTATTCCTTTAAGGTCTTCACGGAACGCTGCGGCTTTTTCTTCATTAGATCGTCTATCTTGTGACCCGAGTGTTGTCCCCATAATAAGTTCGCCTAGATTAACATTGTCATTAAACAACGCCTTAAATATGTCATCTGATGTCGCGTAGTAGCGCGTTTCTTTGTACAAATAATCTTTGGCTTTAAGTGTTTCCTGTATGATAGCAGGATGATTTTCAGTGACTCGCTCCATAATAGATTCGGCTTGCTCGTACAACTTTGGATTTGCTGCGCGTATATTTTCTAACAGCTGGTTGCGGAAACTATGATCCACAATGCCTCGCACTGTAGCCTTGTCCCATGTATTCGATATTCTTCGGACGGTAGCTAATACTGGAGTTAGATTTTCAATATCTAATTCTGTAGTAAGCGTCCTGTTATCTATGCTTTCGAGCGTAGTAGCGTAAGCTGCGGTGGCACTATTAATAAGAGAAGGAAGGTCAGTGCGGCTGTATATGCCCGCTATGACGTCTCGCATGATTTCTTCTTCTTTTGCGTACAAGGTTGCTTTAGCATTTGTTATAGCACCTTTTCTTACTAAGTTTGTATCTGTAACGGCATCAGCAGCAGCTCTCTCTAACGCTGTCTGATACTCATACATAGCAGGATTGCTTTCCCCAATTTCTTTTCGCAGTAGGGACGGCACTTCTGCAATATTTTTATAATCCGCGTCAGGGTTACGACGTCGAGCCTCTATGAGCACTCTTGCATTCGCCGACAGAGGAGATTCTTTCCCACCTAATGCGCCGAAGAACAAGTGCTTATTTATTACACTTAACGGATCTACTTCTCCGTTGAGTACTCGTTGGCTTTCTATTTCACCCTGAATACCAAATGGCAGCATATCCTCACCAAAGAGATACCCTAGCATGGCTAATGTAGTGCGAGAATCAGCAGCTACGTCGCCTGTGTACACCCATTCTTCTCCGCTAAACTTCTTCCTCGTGCCAGCAGTTATAGCCTTAGAGGATAACGGAGAGCCTTTTGTGCGTAAGAAATTTGTAGCGGCTCCTAACGGGTCTCCTAGCTCCCCTGTGGTGTTAAGAAGCAAACCTAGCGTAGAGTCATACTTTCCTAGTAACGAATACTTGCGCGAGTCATCTGATATAAGCTTCAGAAAATTTGGGTTTTTAATTGCCGTGCCAGCACCTGTGGGACCTTTAACAAAGATAGTTGGGTTGAAGTCTGTGGGATGTCCATTTTGCTTATTAGCCCACCACGTATATAACGCAGCGGTAAGAGCCACGCCTCGCATAGCTCGTTTTGCTAAAGACCCAGCTGGGCCAGCGTCTAGCGCTGCTGTTTCTAAAACTTCTAATTGAGCGCCAAAAAAACGTGGTGCAAACATAAACGCTCGCTCTAAAGTAGAAGGTCGTCTCTCTTGCCAGCCAGTCAACGCATTGACAGTTGATCCTAATTTTCGCTTTTCTTCTTTAGTTAAGTCATCTGGGTTTTTCAAAATGCCTTGATACGGCGCTCGTCTAAGTTTTCCAAAGTTAATCTTTGTACCATACGCATCGGCGACATTCGCTGTGGCTAGTAAACTCATCATAATGTTATGGCGCATCATGTTACCACCTTGAGTAAATGCGGCATTAGAGACGTTAAGCCCCTTACTTAATGGTTTTGTAAATGGATACAACAATGTGTTCATAGTCTGAGCTACTTTATTTTCGTAATTTCTTTCCCATTCTTGAGGAGAACTAATTTGTATTTTCTTCCCTGACACTGGTGACGTAATTACTTTCCACGGTTTGCTTTTAGGGGTTGGAATTGTTTTATCAATCGCATAGTTTCGACTCCCAGTTACAGGGTCTACCTTTGTCCGAAATGGGAGAGGGACATCTCCCGCAATAGCTATACCGCCAACCTTATCGCGTACTACAAACTCACCCAAGTTGTTTGTAGAGGCGTAGTGTAGTGAGTACTCGTCAATGTTACGTCTGATAGCTGCCTCATTTTGTTGAAGAAATTTTAATTGCGCCTTTGGGCTAAGGAGCGTGTAATACGCAGTAGTTTGGGCACTTAACATATCTAATGGGCTTAAACCAAATGGCTCTAACCCCTGAATGCCCATACCGCTAAGGTCGTAAGACGCTTGGAAAGCTCTGATTGAGTTATTTATGTTGTCTACTTCAGCGCCTATTTTGCCCCACCCAGTATCAGGTAGCGCGTCTCTTGCGAGTGCGTTTTCTACAGCGCGAGCAAACTCAGCATCAACTATAACGCCTGTACGCTCAAAGTCTTTAATTACTTTGCCCCTATTACTAGCTAAATGAGGGACATCTTGAGTAACAACATCTCCTTCTACTAGACCGTCGGGACCCATGCGAGGCTGGCCGCGCAGAGGGATTCCATTTTTGTCGAACACTATTTCTTTACGCATTAATATATCTTGACCAACACCTCGCGCTACATCTAGCTGTTGGTTGTAATATTTTTTAAACGCCTGAACTTTCATACGTGACTCATTAAGGGATTGTTGGGCTTCTTCCAGCTCCCTTTGAAGCTCTCCTACTCGCTCAGGGTCCGCTCGCGCAACCCTTATTCTTAAATCTGCTATATTTTTTTGCATTGAACCAATAATTTCAAGGTCGTGATCCATTTGCCTTGACTCATGCCTAATTCGTCGATTTTCCCACGCATCTGACGTTGCTTCTAAAGGCTGACCATCGGGAGATGTGCGGAGCGCTTCAATTTGGCGACGCAATGCAGGACGTTTTTTAAGCTCGTTATCAAAAATAGTTAAACCACGCTCATACAAGAACCGCAATTCATCAATAGCGTCTCTTATTTCGCTTGCTGATACCGTGTCTGAAGTGGTTAACTCTTCCACTTTTTTAACTTGGTCAGATAACGCTATTGCTGTTTTAGTAGGTAAACGCAACACTGGCTGCTGCTTTGTTCCGCGAGCTCCCTTAACTAAAGGACGCCCGACTTGTAAGAATTCATCCTTAAATGATTTAACTTCTTGTAGTAATCGATTTGCTTCACCTTGATAGCGATTTCTTAAATCAACGTCAAATTTGTCTAGCCGTTCCGTTTCTATTCCTATTTCCCTTTGCGCTCGTTGCGCTGCTTGCTCTTCGCGGGTTGCTCTTGGAAGAGACTTGCGTTTAATTTCGTCAAGAGCTTTTTGCGAATCCCTTAATTCTTCACGAGCTCCACGGTAATTTTCTTGGGACGTAGCCCAGCTTTGACGCATTCTCATTCGCTCGGATAACGTCTCTCCGCCTAATCCTGCGCGGGGAGTACTTATATTTCTCCGCATCCAGTCGTTAGCAAGAGCGTCCATACCCGCTTGCAACCGTATGCTCACCAATTTTGCGGGATCTCCTAAGTAATGCCAACTGTCGCCTCCGTCCTCTGCGCGTTTAGAATTAGCAACTTCAGCCATCGTATTGCGGTATGTCCCTAACGAATCATCGGTAACTTGTATGCGCCTACCAGTACTTCCTGTCGCAAGGCTCTCCATAAATTGAGTCATTTGCCTCGGGAACATTCCTCCGTACACACCACTAGCTTCAATAGTGTCTCCAAAAAACGGCAGTTCCCCGCGATCCCACGCAGCTCGCAGCTCATTAATAACTTCTTCTGGTTGCTGCCCATCCTCTAACGACTTAGCCATTATTGGGTCAATATCCCGTAAGTCAAGGCCACTTGCTGCTTCTAATGCTTCTTGGCGAGCCACAACATCTCCGTACTGCCTGAAGACATCGAGTACCGCTTTACCTGATTCGCCTTTCCAAATGTAGTTTCCTGTTTCCCAATCAAAATCAATAAAGCCATTAGGGTTTGTTTTTTCCCTATAAATAGCTTCCTCGTTCCACCGACCATCTGTAAGAAAACTATTAATACTTCTCATGCGGGGTCTACCTAGCATTCCCGAACCGAACGGTATGCTTTTTATGACAGAAATGGCATTCAATTTGCCAAAATCTACTGATAGTTGGGAATTCATTTGCTCTATAAGAGCCTGATATTCATTTTGCAACAGCCAATTATTTTGGTTTCCCACTGGCAGCGCGGGTACGTCGGTCCAATCTCTTACTTGACCATCTGAGGTTCTATACTTCCCCCTACTAAAAAGCGCTATTTGATTTTCTGCGGCTTCTGGCGTCCAGTCCGCTTTATTCATGTTATCTAAAATATGAGCTCTTCTATACAAATCATCAAAACTTTCCCGTAAGCGGGGCAAATTAAACTCGTCGTCGTAAGCCAGCAATGCTTGGGGTTTTGTTACGTCACTAAATTCTTTAACGCTTACATCTCTTACTGGAAGCGGTGACTGCTTTGGGTCAAATTGAGTTACGTCTGGACGTTGTGGTAGCGGAGTTTCTGATAGTACTCTCGCCTTTGCAACGCTTTGTATTGCTAACGCCTCGTCGTAAGTGCTTACTATAGGAACAGACTCTCTGGCTTGTTCATACCCAAACCTAATAGAGCCGTCAGGCGCGTAGTCTACAGGGACTCGGGCCACATCGTCTAATACATTGTTGGTGTCTTTAACCATGAATACGACGTCAGGAGTGCCGTCTTCAGGGCGCCAGCCTTCCGGAGCGTACTCTGTGTCAAATTTAATTCTTGCTACAGGCTTAAAACCAAACTCAGCGTACTTACTTGGAAGAAAGCCACCTACGTCAAACGCATCTAAAGTGACAGCATTATCTGTAGCCTGTCTGAGAATTTCGTTAACATCTGCGTCACTTCCGTAACGTTTATGCACAGATACAAGCTCCCCGTCAGGGGTAACTACTGCGCCAGCTGTCTGGGTCTCATCAAAAAATACAAGATTGTCAGGATTAGAGTAAAACTCGTCTTCCTTTACATCGACTGCCCATCCTTTTGGATGCTCGGATTTGACGGCTTCGATGCTTTCCCTAAAGGTTTTTCCCAATCCTCTTGGATTAACCAGCCTGTCATAACCGCCTTCTTGTACAACGCCCGTAGGTCCGATTTGTCCTTTTCCGTTAACTGCCTCGGCTTCTCTGATGTCATTTAGTACGTCTCTCCTTACTGCGCTTTCGTCTAGTTTAATGGGTGCTTCTATTGTTGTCCTGTAAGTTGGTATGTCTGGATCAAAGTCTGGATCGGTAATTTTGGGAGTGGAGGGCAAGTTGGGGCGAACAGTTGGGCCTAAAGGCACATTTACGGGAACTCCATCAGTTTGTTCCATTTGCCTAATGCCTTCGTCAATGCGGCGCGTTTGCACAATTTTCCCGATTGCTTCTTTTAGTAACTTGCGACGATTAGGGTCAAAGGCAAAAATTAGTTCATCTACCTGCTTACTGGTAAGTTTCCCCGTAGCTATAGCTCCACCTAACGTAGCGGCTGTAGTCAAAATTACATTGTCAGTTCTTTTGTCCACCTGCTCACCAGCAGCTGTGCCTCCAGCTATCATCATGTTAATCATGGCCATTTCTTTGGCGAGCTTCTGATAGTAAGTAGCACTCTCGGAAGTTAGCATGGGGTCTACAAGCTCACCCGCGACTTTAAGAGTAGGCTTTACTATTTTTCTTCCTGCCGAAGACAGATAAGGGATGCTCCATTTGTTTGTTGCAGCTGACCATCCTGCCATAGCAGTCTTAAAACTCCGACCTGCTAATGGAATGGCGTAGTTTGATAAGTTTGTAAACTCCTTAGCCCCCTCTTCGGCTACAAAATTTATTCCTTTAAGTAAATTCTTTTCTCCGTACTT
>WLWF01001648.1_pt1 | contig 17603 bp, 19 predicted proteins | sample 6718331 | NCBI WGS metagenome assembly WLWF01 (sample SAMN12718692, study PRJNA515312) | sponge metagenome | isolation source: marine sponge | host: Mycale hentscheli | place: New Zealand: South Island, Marlborough, Capsize Point | collected 2003-05-01
TGAAACTAGCGAATGAATGGATCATCGCTCAGGTAGAACCAGCTGAAGGGGACACCTTACCAGGTGACCCTGATGTCTGGATGATTGAACCCTATGTAGTAGACTGTGAAGGTCAGATCGTTCCATGGGCATCTCATGCTTCTGAACGTGAGTTTAATGTCAGATCTTCTGATATTACTGTCGTGACCAACCCTAGCAAGGCACTCCTTGCTCGTTATATTGAATCCCTTGAATGAAGTTTTACACTAGTGTTGAGCAAGCAGGCAATCGTCTGCTTGTCCGTGGTTATGAAAATGGCAATCGCTACAGCGTGAGGGTTCCTTTCAATCCCACGATGTATCTGCCTAGTAAAAATTATTCTGAGTGGAAAACACTAGAAGGAGATTGTGTAGAACCACATAAGTTTGGTTCTATCAATGATGCTCGTGAGTTTATCAAACAATATAAAGAGGTAGATGACTTTGACATCTATGGAAACTCTCGTTTCCTGTATCAATATATTGCCGAGCAGCATCCTGAAGAGGAACTAAAGTTTGATAGCAGCAAGATTCGTGTCTTTACTATTGACATCGAGACTGCTGCTGAGAATGGTTTCCCTGACATTGAGACGGCAGACCAAGAGATCCTTGCTATCAGTATCAAGGACTCCTTCAGTGGTCGTATAACGGTGTTTGGTGCTCGTCCTTTTGACAACCAGGATAAGATGGTTGACTACATGCACTTCAGGTCTGAGGAGACTATGATGGGTGCTTTCCTTGACTTCTGGCAACAGAACTATCCTGACGTTGTTACTGGATGGAACTGTCAACTGTTCGATATGCCATACATCCATAATCGTATCAATCGTATTATGGGTGAGAAGTTTGTGAAGTTGTTGTCGCCTTGGAAACTTGTGTCGCAGCGTGAGATCTTTATCAAAGGTCGTAAGAACTTCTCTATTGATATGCTTGGCATCTCTCAACTTGATTACCTTGAGTTGTATAAGAAGTTTACTTACACTAACCAAGAATCATATCGTCTGGACCATATTGCTTTTGTTGAACTTGGATCTAAGAAATTAGATCACTCAGAGTTTGATACATTCAAAGAGTTCTACGAGGGAGACTGGCAGAAGTTTATTGAATATAATATTCATGACGTTCGTCTGGTAGATCAACTAGATGATAAGATGAAATTAGTTGAACTCGCATACACCATGGCATATGATGCTAAGGTAAACTATGAGGATGTATTCTCACAAGTTCGTATGTGGGATAACTACATCTATTGTGAACTGCTTAGGCGTAAGATTGCTATTCCTCCTAAGAAGGAAAGCGCAACTAAAACTGAAAAGTATGCTGGTGCTTATGTTAAAGAACCGAAACCTGGATTCTATGATTGGGTTGTGTCTTTTGACCTCAATTCTCTGTATCCTCATCTCATTATGCAGTACAACATTTCGCCAGAGACCCTTCTTGATAAGAGACACTCAACGGCAACTGTTGATAAAATTCTCGACAAAGAACTAGAGATTGATGGTGAGTATGCTGTGTGTGCTAATGGTGCTCAGTATACAAAAGAGAAGCATGGGTTTCTTCCTCAGATGATGAAGAAGATGTATGACAGTCGTGTCATCTTTAAGAAGAGGATGATTAAAGCAAAGCAACAGTATGAGAAAACTCCTACTGTTGAACTCATGAAAGAGATTGCTCGCTGTAATAACATCCAGATGGCAAAGAAGATCTCTTTGAACTCTGCTTATGGTGCTATCGGAAACGAACACTTTAGATACTTTCGTCTTGCTAATGCTGAAGCTATCACTCTTTCAGGTCAGGTCTCTATCAGGTGGATTGAGAACAAGATGAATGAGTATCTAAATACTCTTTTAAAAACGGAGAAGGTAGATTATGTCATCGCTAGCGATACCGACTCGATCTATCTTAATCTTGGACCTCTTGTTGATAAATTTTTTGCTAATAAGTCTAGCGATAAAGCAGCAATTGTTTCTATACTTGATAAGATCTGCGAAGACAAGTTGGAACCATTCATCGAATCCTCTTATCAGGAACTTGCGAATTACGTTTCGGCGTATGAACAAAAGATGAGTATGAAGCGTGAGAACATCGCTGACCGTGGTATCTGGACTGCTAAGAAGCGTTACATTCTCAACGTATGGGACAGTGAAGGCGTTAGATATAACGAACCCAAGATGAAGATTATGGGTCTTGAGACTGCGAGGTCTTCTACTCCAGCGTACTTTAGGGATAAGTTATATGCAGCGTTTAAGATTATTATCGGCAAAACAAATGATGAACTTATCGATTTCATCAATGTCGTGCGAGCAGAAACCAGACTGCGACCCTATGAAGAAGTCGCCTTCCCCAGAGGAGTTAACAATCTGGCAAAGTATCGCCACCCACATGAGATCTATCAGAAAGGAACTCCCATTGCGGTGAGGGGTGCGCTACTCTACAACCACTATGTTAAAAAGCATAAGGTAGAGAACAAGCATCCTCTTATTCAGGAAGGTGAAAAGATTAAGTTCATGTATCTCAAGACACCCAACCCTCTTCACGAAAACGTGATTAGTTTCTTTGGTGAGTTGCCTAAGGAGTTTGGTATTGAGAAGTATGTAGACTACCAGACACAATTTGAAAAGTCTTTTCTCGAACCGCTCAAAAATGTGCTATACTGTGTCGGGTGGCAACACGAGAAAACCATTACTATTACGAGTTTCTTTGGATGAGTAAGAGAATCTTTGTTGTGACATGGACTAACCATCTTGTCGGTCAAGTAGGACCAGAGGACATCAAGTGCTTTGAGGACTACAAAACTGCTATTGGGTTTTCTAAACTCATGAAGCAGTCTTATAATTATGTAAACTTTTACGAGGAGAATGTAGAAAAATGGGATTCCTAGACACAGTAATTAAGGATAGTGGCAATGAGTTTGCTAGTCGTGTTAGTGAAGGGGTTGCTGCTGGCGACATTACATCTTACGTTGATACTGGGTCTTATATTTTTAATGCCCTGGTTAGTGGTTCGTTGTTTGGAGGTTTACCCTCCAATAAAGTTACTGCCTTGGCAGGAGAATCAAGCACTGGTAAGACTTTTTTTGCTCTCAGCGTCGTTAGTAATTTCCTTGCTGCTAATCCTACGGGTGGAGTCATTTATTTTGAATCTGAATCTGCTATCTCGCGTGATATGATTGAGACTCGTGGTATCGATTCTAATCGTATGATCATCATGCCTGTCGCTACCATTGAGGAGTTTAGAACACAAGCTTGTCGTATCCTAGACAAGTATATGAAAGAACCTAAAGACGAGAGGGTTCCTATGCTGTTTGTGTTAGACTCTCTTGGTATGCTTTCAACATCTAAGGAGATGGAAGACGTTGCTAATGATAAGCAGGTCAGGGACATGACTAAGAGTCAGTTAATCAAGGGTGCCTTTCGTGTGCTTACCCTCAAACTAGGACAGGCATCTGTTCCTATGATTGTTACCAACCATACATATGATGTTATCGGTTCTTATGTTCCGATGAAAGAAATGGGTGGAGGAACAGGTCTTAAGTATGCTGCTTCCACAATCATTTATCTTGGTAAGAAGAAAGAGAAAGATGGTACTGAATTGGTAGGTAACATCATTAAGTGTGAGGCGAAGAAATCTCGTTTAACAAAAGAAGGTAGTAAAATTGAGACACGTTTGTTCTTTGATGAACGTGGACTTGACAAATACTATGGACTATTGGAACTGGGTGAGAAGTATGGAGTCTTTGAGAAAGTTGGAAATCGTGTTAAGATTGACGGCACCTCTGTATATCCCAAATCAATTCTTGCAGATCCCGAGAAGTATTTCACGGAAGAAGTAATGGTTAAACTTGAAGAAGCAGCACAGCAAGAATTCTCCTATGGCAACTGAGCGCATTCAACAGACTATCTTACGTAATCTTATCTTTACGGAAGAGTATTATCGTAAGGTAGTCCCCTTTATAAAAGAGGATTATTTTGAGGAGTATCATGAGAAAGTTATCTTTGAAGAGATCGCTGACTTCGCTTCTAAGTATGACAAAGTTCCTACTCAGGAAGTCTTATCGATTAATATCCAAAATCGTAACGATCTTACTGACGAGTCGTTTAAAGATTCGCTATCGACGATACGAGGACTCACAGACGAATGGGTTGACTACGAATGGCTCCTTGACGCAACCGAAAAGTGGTGTCAAGACAGAGCAATCTATCTCGCCCTTATGTCCTCGATCAAGATCGCAGATGGAGGCGATAAAAAAATATCAAAGGATGCGATCCCAGGGATACTCCAAGAAGCCTTGGCTGTATCGTTCGACGAACACATAGGACACGATTACATTGAACAAGCAAAAGACCGCTATGAATTCTACCACCGCAAAGAAGAGAAGGTTCCCTTTGATCTCGAAAAGTTTAACTATATCACGAAAGGTGGTATCTCTAACAAGACTCTCAGTGTCGCTCTTGCTGGAACGGGTGTCGGCAAGTCTTTATTCATGTGCCATTGCGCTGGTGCCGCACTCACAGAAGGGAGGAACGTACTCTATATTACATGTGAAATGGCAGAGGAGAAAATTGCTGAACGAATTGACGCAAATCTTTTAAATGTTTCTATCAAAGATATTGCTGAACTACCTGAAGTTATCTTCAATTCTAAAGTTCAAGAGATCTCTAGGAAAACTAGAGGCAAACTTATTATCAAAGAGTATCCCACAGCATCAGCACATGCGGGTCACTTTAAATCACTTATAAGTGATCTGTCTCTCAAGAGAGATTTCAAACCAGATATAATCTATATTGATTATCTAAACATCTGTGCATCAGCGAGGTATAAAGGTGCGATTGTCAATTCTTACACGTATGTCAAGGCGATTGCTGAGGAGCTTCGGGGTCTTGCTGTGGAATGTAATGTTCCTATTGTCACAGCTACTCAAACTACTCGCAGTGGTTATGGCAATAGCGATCCTGACCTTACCGATACTTCTGAGTCTTTTGGTTTGCCTGCCACTGCTGACTTTATGTTTGCTCTCATCAGTACTGATGAACTTGAACAACAGGGTCGCATCATGGTCAAACAACTTAAGAACAGATACAACGAAACCGCTGCCTCACGAAAATTCATGGTGGGAATTGACAGATCCAAGATGAGGCTGTATGATGTAGCGGAGGATGCTTCTGATATTAGCATCGACCAAGAGGACCCTGGTGAAGAGTTCTCACAATTTGCCCAAACACAAAACCGACTATCTAAATTTGCTGAGTGGAATGTATGACTATTAATTTTGAACGCTATGAAGAATTTGTTTCAGCAGTTACTTCAGAAGCTTCTACAAACTTTGTTGATTTCGCTGACCGTATTGGTGATCTGGATCGACAAGGTGCCAATATTGAGAGACTTCTTACTGCTGGGGTTGGAATTAATGCTGAGGGCGGTGAGTTCCTTGAGATCATTAAAAAAATGGTCTTCCAAGGAAAACCGTGGAACGAAGATAATCGTGAGCATCTCATTATTGAGTTGGGTGACGTTATGTGGTATGTTGCTCAAGCTACAATGGCACTTGATATATCCTTCGATGAGGTAATCGAAACCAATGTCAACAAACTGAAGAAGCGTTATCCTGGCGGTGAGTTCAACGTTCGCAACTCAGAAGTTCGTGCTGCTGGCGACCGGTAATGCTTAGTCTCTGGATCCACTTAGTAGCATTCTTTCAAGTGGTTGTGGTGAATTGTATCCAACCAGTTAACTGGCAGTACTGCTATCGAGTAGACCAGTGGCTCTTGCCAGAAGTCAAAGAAGGGTATAGACTATGGACAGGACAGACAACCCCGTATCAAAATGAAAAGGATTATCTCGACCTCCCCTCTAAATAGTTAGATGGGAGGTTTTTTATGTCTAAGCAAGGAAGGGTAAACATTTCAGGACAGTGGGAAGTAGCAGTCCGCAAAGTTCAGGAAGCATTAGCTGGTGCAGATCCTCAAGGAAAAGAGTTTGCTTATTTTAACTATGATGTTAAAACTGCAGTTGATCCTAGTGATGTCGCAAATAAAAGAAAAAAGATTTTCTTTGGTATTAAAGTTTTAGTTCCTAGAAAGAGTAGAGCAGTAGCATCTAATAGAATAACTAGAAATTTAACAGAAACATTTTCAGACGCAGTTGCTAGTAGAGACAATCAACAGATTGATATTCCAATTGTTGTTGGTGGAATTTCTAAATCTATTCGTGTCGAAGTAAAACCAGAAGCAGGTGGTGGATCAGGTGGAGGAGCATCAGAAACACAACGTAATGAGTGTGCTCAGTGTTTGTATGCTGCTCTTGCTTTCTATGTTTATGGAGATAGGATTGACGCTTCAAAAATAATTACTGATGAAGACTTTCAGCAGGCAGCAAAGTATATTGATATAGATGCAAAAGTTGAAGAAGTCTATGGCGATGCTTTAGATCTATCATGGCATCATTCATCTATCAAAGGTGCCAATAAACTTTGGGATGTCTTTGGTAGAAATGCTGGAGGTAGAAGATATACTTTCTGCCGTGGTGGTGGACCAGACGATAAAGAAATCAAAGCAGCATTTCAAAAAGTAAATACTCAGATGAAGAGTGATCCTAATATTAAAGTATCTTTTTCTTCTGAAGATAAATGGAATCCAGCAGACATTTGGATGGTGGATAACTCTCTTAATATGTCTGAACTTAATTCTCTACAAACTGTAGATGATATCAACAATTTTATTAAAGTAAAATATGAATCTAAGGAATTGATTGGTGTATCTTTGAAACGAATTGCTGGTAGAGTTAAGATGCAAGTTCTTAATTACCGTAAAGATGCTCGTTCATTAAAAGCATCTAAGTATGGTTTTAAAAAGTATGACTTAGTTTATAAGACATCATCTAAAAAAGACAATAAAGATAACTATCCTATGGATGCATATCTTTATTACTACACTGGTGGTTATGACAAGTTTCAATCTAGAAACTTTGGCGATACAAAAGGATCTTGGCAGTTGGAATTGAAAGCATCATCAGCAGCTGGTGGTCGTGCAGGTGGTGGCAGCGTAACAACTATATTAAACTCTTTGGGAGTTTCTTATGCTGGTCTTACAAGTGGATATGAGAATACAACTTTTCATCAGCACTGTGATCCTAAAAACCAATCTCACAATAAACAAATTTCGGAAGACATTTTAAAACTTCTTAAGAAGTATAATGCATCTGGACTACCAAAAACTGACGCTCAGACACTTGGGGAGATATACCAAAGAAATCAATCTTGGAGATATTCCAAATTGTTGAGTCTGAGATTACTTGATTGTATATCAACTTCTGGTAAGGGTGATGAAATTATGAGAGCTCTGTATCTTTATGCAGCATCTCAAAGTGATAAATCATCTGTGTATGTGAAGTTGATGGATTGAACCAGCTGGCAAACCGTCTATCGATCTCCCAAGACACCTCATACTAGAGTACAATAAAGTCATGTCAAACGTCAAACAACTCAAGCACCTGGAGCACCTGGAAGATGAGATGCTGAACTATGGCGTTGATGGATGCAAGGCAGCAGTATCCTTTCTCAAGGAACTGAAGAAGATGTTGGGACAGCAGGAGAGCAGTGGTTTCATGCAGACAAAATGGGATGGTGCTCCTTCTGTTGTTTGTGGTGTTGATCCTTTGTCTGGTTTGTTCTTTGTTGGAACTAAGTCAGTCTTTAACAAGACAGAACCTAAGACTTGTTTTTCCGAAGAAGCAATTGATAGTTATTACTCTGGAGACCTTGCTGAAAAACTGAAGTTCTCTCTACGCTACTTTAGTAAGTTGGGTATCAGAGGAGTTATCCAAGGAGATTTATTATATACAGATTCTACTGTAAATACAGAGGTGGTTGATGGAGAAAGATTATACACATTTCGACCAAACACTATTACTTATGGCATCCCTACTGACCACGATATTGGTAAACAAGTTGGGAGATCTAAGATTGGAGTAGTGTTCCACACTCACTATACTGGAGATACTCTGTCCGAGATGCAAGCAAGAGCTGGTGCTCCCATTAATACATTCAATAAAATTACTGAATGTGCTGTGATTCCTAATGATACTCCTATGGATAGAGTTGGGTTTTCTAAATCAGAGATGCAAAAGTTCAACAACTACATCACTAAGATTGAACGCATGTGTGGTATCTGTGGTGATTTTTTAGATGAATTGGTTGCTAAGACAGGTACTACTGGTGATGCTAAGTTCCACATCGCATCTTATCTAAAGCAGTTCTTTAACAATGAGATTAAGAATGCTCGTAGTATTTCCAACATCGATGAGACGATGTATGACATGCTGAACTTCTATGAAGAGAAAACAAGTAAAGAACTTGCCAAGATCAAGACAGTTGCGAACCTGACTAAGAAGAGATCTCTTGTATATGATAGTCAGAACTACGTAGTAAATAATGTATACAAGTTTAAAGCAATGCTTACTTTGTATAAAGAACTGCAGGCAGTCAAGCAAATGGTTATAGATAAACTGGACCACCTGGAAGAGTTTAGAACATACGTTCAAACTGACAAGGGATATAAGGTTACAACTCCTGAGGGATATGTCCTTCATAAAGATGGCAGCATGATTAAGTTTGTTAACCGCCTGGAGTTTGCTTACAATAACTTCACCCTACAGAAGCAATGGCGTTAAATTGTAATACTTGCTACTTTACATTTGGTAGGTTTCAACCACCTACCACAGGACACAAAGATAACTTTGATGGGGTGAAACGTATCGCAGGTAGTCATGACTATCGGATCTATATCTCTCAAACATTTGATACTAAAGGTAAGAACCCATTACCACCTGATCGTAAATTGTATTACATGAACTTGATGTTTCCAGAACATCGTGGTAAGATAATCTCTGGACCCAAAGATCCTGTTGCTATTATGCAAGACTTAATGTTGGCAGGATATAATGAAGTTGTATTTTTAGTTGGATCTGATCGTGTTAGTGCGATGCAGTTCTTACACAGATACAATGGCAAAGACTTCTCGTTCAGAAAGATCGAGATACAATCTTCTGGTAGCAGAGATGCTGATGGAGATACCTTTGCTATTTCTGGAACGAAGATGAGACGTGCGGCATTTGCTAACGACTTTAAAACATTTCGTTCTGGTATTCCCAGAGCATTGAATGATAAACAGTGCCAGCAAATGATGATTGAGATACAAGATAATCTACCTGCGAATTTTAAATGAAAGATTTCAAGAAACTACGAGAAGAAGCACTGCGGCAACAACAGAGGCAGGAAGAAATATTCAAAGAAGGTGATGCTGTTATGTCATCACGTACAGGAGAGAAAGGACATCTCCATAGAGTAGGTGGAAACTATGCTATCGTAATTTCTGAAGAAGGTAATATGTTTAGAGAATGGATTAGGAATATTAGATCTATAAATAATACGAGAAGAACCTCCTTGTTAAACGATGAAGTATCAGAAGACAGTCAATAGCGTTAACAATAATGACGAGTTTTCGTCTGAGTTGATGGAAGCATACGGTAAATGGATGGGTGGAGATACCTTCCAGAATACTACCATTAGCGAAGCAGCATTTGATGGTATGCCACAGCAGTCCAATGGTGCTGAAATTGAAGACACTACAGTAAAAGCAAAGAAAGCAAAGAAAACGGTCAAGAAAGAAGAAGTAGAAGTTCTTGAGCGTGAAGAGTATGAGATCGATGGCGAGATTTATGTCATCGAGAAAGTAAAGATGGATGGCGTTGATGACAACGGCAACACCTCATGCTGGAAAGGATATAAGAAGCAAGGCACCAAGAAAAAAGGTGGTAAAGAAGTTAACAACTGTGTAAAAGCAGGCGTTGAATATGAAGGTGACGAACTCACTGAAAAGAAACTTGACCCCGTTGGTAAAGCAGATGCTGACATCGACAACGATGGTGATGTAGATAAGTCTGACAAGTATCTCCACATGCGTCGTAAGAAGGTCTCTAAGATCATTGGTATGTCAAAGAAAAAATGAAAACATTTAGACAACTCCGCGAAGAGTGCGATTGTAAAGACAAAGAACGTAAAGGTAAGAAGAAAAAATCTACCGTAGAAGTCATGCCTACTGTCAATGACGGACAGAAAGGCATGGTTACTAAACCTACCAATGAATCAGTATTTGCTGGTAATTATCAGGGACCATTGTATGCCCCTCATCCTGACCTTGTTAAAAAAGTTAAGAAAGAATCATTTGAAGGTGGTGTAGCAAAAGCAAGAAAAGACTACCGTTCTGGAACACTTTTAAATTTTAAACAGTTCATGTCAAAATTGACAGACATTTTAGACGAGTGGGAGAAATAAATAGTTCATGCTCTATGACATGAACCAATGTTATCCTTTCTACTTCCACTAGCATCCAAAATTATTTCTGATGCTGTTGCTAAAATTCCAGAAAATGAAGAACTGGGCGAGAAACTTGTTGAGATCTGTCTTGTTATTCTTGCTAAGGCAGTTAAGTTAACTAAGACTGACATGGACGATCAACTCTTAGAAGTTGTGTCGAAAGCGATTGCTGCTCGCAAAGATTCCTGAGAATATAAATAACCATTAGGAAAATAAACGCTGAATAAACATGTCTCTATACGGAAGAACTGACAGCAATGCAAATAAAACCAAAGCTGGTGTAGGCATTGCAGCGTCAAGTCAAGCAAAAACTACAGTCTTCGTTGACGAGACTGAAGCACAACTAAATGAAACTAAGTCCCGTGGTATCACTGGTCCTGGTTGGTGGTCTTATTTCACCTATACTGATTCTTCTGGCGCAACCCGTCATAAGGCAGAGCAATTGATTTTTGTTGCTAACCCTGACGGCACAGAAACTCAGGCAGATGATACCATCGCAGCAGACGTAGCATCAGCAGTAACAATTACTGCTCAACCTGCTAACTCCACATCTTCCTCTGGTGCTGGTACTTACACCCTCACCACTACGACAACAGGAACACCTGGAGCACTTGCATATCAGTGGCAGCGTCAAACTGCAACTGGTAAGCGTTGGGTTAACATCGCTGCTGGCACAGATACAGGTATTACTTATGCAGACTTCACGACAGCAACTCTTGCTTACAGTGGTCTCGCTGGCGACACTCTGGATGGTAATAAGTTTAGAGTCAAGATCACCTCTGCGGGTGGTACTGAAGAAGTAATTTCTGATGGTGTGGCAACACTAACCTTCGGAAGTTGATGAATGAACTTCAATGAATTGACGCCAGATAATTGGCTCTTCTTTGCTATTCAAAATTATAACAACCCGTCGTCAGTAACTTATAGTGATTTTGAAGAAGACTTAAAGAGATTTAAGTATATCAAAAGATTGCTAAAGAGATATGAGACGACGGGTGAGTTAAAAACACATCTTATTTTAAATCATGTGATTGTATTGTATAATGTGTTTGGTGAAGCAGGAACACCACTCCTGTTTTATAAGATTGAAGCAACATATTGGCGACAAATTACTGCTTTCATGTTGTTTCTAAATAGATTACCACCCAACTTTACTGATGCTGACGAAGAATGTCTAAAAAGTCTGAATCTAATTTAAATGAAATGATGGCGGGAGACGGTTCTGGTCTTCAATTGCCACCTGCTTTTGTTATGGTGAATCCTAGACAGCACCGTAAGTATAAAAAGAACAACCAAAATAAAGTTGATGGGCGCACATCGGGCGCTCGCTCTCTCTTCGATCGTATACAAAAAAGAAAAATGAAAGAACAAGTAGAATCACAAATTGATGAAGCTATTGTGTCCGATACAGAGAGGGCACAGAAGTCTATCCAACAGGGTAAGAAACTGAATCGCCAAAAAGATATGCAGAAAAAGCGTAAAGAGGCGAAAGAAAAAATGATGAATAAGTCTAGTGAGATGGACACTCTCATGAAGGCACGTATGTCTGACTTTAAAAAGAAGGCAAAGGACCAAGAAAAGAAAGTCCAAAAAAATTCTTATGAACCCACAGGTGAAATTATGACTGAAAATCAAGATGTAGTTCAAGTTGCACTAGACGTTGCGACATCAGAACTTAATCCACAAGGAGAAGGATCATTTGCTAAGGTACAATTTGGCGATGGATCTACACAGAACCTTGATAACTTCTCAGCAAAACGTATTGCTGCTTGTTATGCTCAACTAGATGATACTCATAAGCAACAGTTCCAGTATCTGCTGAATAAAGATGCTTCTTCATATCAAACAGCACTCAATTTCGCAGTAAGGAACGTTTAATGGCATTTGGTTTTGGTAGATTAGCAGTTTTAGAATCAAAACTCGATATTTATGAAGACCTCTCGAAAGAGATGCTTGACAAGCTCGAAAGAGCAGTAGGAACAATCTCAGAAAACAGCAACAGAGTTGCTGTAATCTTGGAGCGCCACGAAAATCGTTTGGATGAATCTGAACGTGCCGATAAACTCATCATCGGTATGCTGGAAGAGATGAAGGAAAGGCATGAGAAGGATCATGAACTGGTTCAAACTAGGATCAGTAAGATTCAAAAGAAAGTGGATACCAACGCAAAGTTTGTTATCGGTGCAGGAGCAGTCCTCGCGACCCTTGTGGCAGTATTACAAGTGGTTCCACCTATCATCAAAGTATTGACAGACAGCAAGACAACTGCTAGTATGGGCGGAGTATTGATGCCTGTTAGTGAGTTTCCTTGACGTAAAGTATATACAATTAGTATCCTCTCGCTTGACTCTTTTCAGTCGCAAGAAGGCAGATCTGTATAATTTCAGGTGTCCTTACTGTGGCGACTCACAAAAGAGAAAGAATAAAACGAGGGGATATCTTTTTAAGATCAAGAATAACTTCGTGTTTAAGTGTCATAATTGTGGCATGGGTAGGACGCTTGCTAATTTTTTAAAGGATCAAGATACTCTTCTCCATGACCAGTATGTCATGGAAAAATTTAAAGATGGTGGAACTGGTAAGGGCACAATTGTTCCTAATCCTAAGTTTGAATTCAAAGCACCAAAGTTTGCAAAGAAAGATACAAATCTTGAAAAGATTTCTTCGCTAAATATATCTCACCCGGCAAGAGAATATCTTGAGCAGAGAGGAATCAAAGATCTAGATTACTTCTACTATTGTCCCAAGTTTAAGGCTTGGACAAATGAGCAAAAGAAGATGTTTGATACTCTTAGACAAGATAGTGCTCGCATTATTATTCCATTCCGAGACAAAGAAGGAAACCTCTTTGGTTACCAAGGCAGATCGCTCGCCCCTAAGGCAAAACTAAGATATATAACGATCATGCTGGACGAAGACCACCCAAAGATCTTCGGACTGGATAGAATACAAGACGACAAACCTGTTTACATTGTGGAAGGACCATTCGATGCTACCTTCCTCAACAACTCTGTTGCTATGGCTGGATCTGACGCTGATGTCAGGACCTTTGGTTGGAGCAATCACATCTGGGTATTTGATAATGAATCACGCAACAGAGAGATCGTCAATCGAATCTCCAAAGTCATTGACCGAGGAGATAAGGTAGTCATTTGGCCTAAGAAGATACAGGAAAAGGACATAAATGACATGTTCCTTGCTGGACACAACGTCCAAACTCTGGTAGAATCTAATGTCTACCAGGGACTGGAAGCAACCCTCAAATTTAACGACTGGAAGAAAGTATGACAAACGGACATGGTATTAAAGTTCAGAAGCGAGACGGCGCTGTAGAGGCGTTGAACCTTGATAAGATCCATAAGATGGTAGAAGAGGCATGTGAGGGTCTAGGAGGCGGTGTGAGTGCCTCTCAGGTGGAAATGAATTCGGGTCTCCAGTTCTTTGATGGAATTAAGACAAGTGATATTCAAGAAATTTTAGTACGTTCCGCTAGCGATCTAATTAGTCTGGACAATCCTAACTATCAGTTCGTTGCTGCTCGTCTGCTTCTCTTCGCAGTTCGCAAGCAAGTTTTTGGACCTGAATGGGTTCAAGGTTATCCCACTGTGTTGGATCACGCACAGAAATGTGTTTCAAATGCTGTGTATGATGACGGTATCTTGCGTAAATATACTCAGGAAGAGTGGAATAAGATTGATTCTTATATGGATCATGATCGTGATATGCTGTTTACCTATGCTGGTCTTCGCCAAGTAGTAGATAAGTATCTTGTTCAAGATCGCAGTTGTGGTGAAATGTATGAGACTCCTCAATACATGTATATGATGATTGCTGTAACTCTTTTTCAAAATTATCCTATAGAGACTAGACTGGATTATGTCAGACGATACTACAACGCAATCAGCAAGCACAAGATCAACATCCCAACGCCAATCATGGCAGGCGTCAGGACACCCTTGCGTCAATTTGCATCTTGCGTTCTCGTTGATGCTGATGACTCCCTCGATAGTATCTTTAGCAGCGATATGGCTATTGGTAGGTACGTCGCACAGAGGGCTGGTATCGGTATTAACGCAGGCAGAATTCGTGGCATCAATTCTAAAATTAGAGGCGGCGAGGTACAACACACAGGTGTTGTCCCCTTCCTTAAAAAGTTTGAAAGCACTGTCAGATGTTGTACACAAAACGGCATCAGAGGTGGTTCTGCTACAGTTCACTTTCCTATCTGGCACCAGGAAATAGAAGACATTATTGTTCTTAAGAATAATAAGGGAACCGAAGACAATCGAGTGAGGAAACTTGACTACTCAATCCAAATTTCAAAACTTTTCTACGAACGTTTCATTGCGAATGAGGAGATTAGCCTCTTCTCACCGCATGACGTACCAGGTCTCTATGATGCTTTTGGTACTGACGACTTTGACACTCTATATCGGATGCATGAACTCAATGATGCTGTTCCAAGAAAGACTATCGGGGCACAAGAACTCTTTCTAGATATTCTAAAAGAGAGAGCAGAGACTGGTCGTCTTTATTTGATGAATATTGACCATTGTAACTCACATTCTTCCTTTAAGGATAAAGTTTACATGTCTAATCTCTGTCAAGAGATCACACTTCCAACAAAACCACTGGAACATATTGATGACCCTAACGGCGAAATTGCCCTCTGTATCTTGTCTGCTGTTAACGTGGGTAAAGTCTCTAAAAAGGAGGAACTTGAGGAAATCTGTGATCTTGCTGTACGTGGTCTTGAGGAGTTGGTGGACTATCAAGAATATCCAGTCACAGCAGCAGAATTGAGCACCAAGAATCGTAGATCTCTTGGCATTGGTTATATCGGTTTAGCACATTACTTAGCAAAACAAGGAGAACACTATGATGATCCAAAAGCATGGAAACTCGTCCACGACTTGTCTGAATCTTTCCAATATTACTTGCTCAAGTCAAGCAACGCCATCGCTCAAGAGAAGGGCAAGTGTGGATATTTTGATAGAACCAAGTATGCAGACGGTATCCTCCCAATCGACACTTACAAACGTGACATCGATGAGTTCTGTGGGACAGAATTGAATCATGATTGGGATTCTCTTAGGGCATCTATCGCCACCTACGGACTTAGGCACTCAACACTGTCTGCTCAGATGCCATCAGAAAGCAGTTCCGTTGTGTCAAACGCAACAAATGGAATCGAGCCACCTAGAGCCTTTCTGTCCACTAAGAAAAGCAAAAAGGGACCGCTTAAACAGATCGTTCCTCAGTATGGTAGTCTCAAAAATAACTACACTCTTCTATGGGACATGAAAGGCAATGATGGTTACATCAAAATTGTCGCTGCTATGCAAAAGTTCTTCGACCAGGCAATTTCTGGCAACTGGAGTTATAATCCAGAGAACTATGAGAACAATGAGGTTCCAGTATCTGTTATGGCAGGTGATTTCCTGAAAACTTACAAGTATGGATGGAAAACTTCTTATTATCAAAACACATATGATAACAAAGATGACTTACAAGAACTAACAGAGGAGAAAAAGGAATCTATCGAAGACTTATTATCTCAAATTCTAGAAACCGAGGAGGAAGACTGTGACAGTTGCAAAATTTAGGACAAACAATCAAATGCGTAGTCAAGTAGATGGTATGACGGTATTCAATACAAGTATCGTTGACAGCACCAAGCAAAAGATGTTCTTTGGACCCCCTCTTGGGGTTCAGAGATATGATAAGTTTAAGTATCCTGTGTTTGATAAACTAACACAGCAACAACTAGGTTATTTTTGGCGTCCTGAAGAGGTATCGCTACAGAAAGATCGCGCTGACTATCAAGTTTTAAATGATGCACAAAAACACATCTTCACATCGAACCTCAAGTATCAGATCCTCCTTGACTCCGTACAAGGTCGTGGTCCTGGCATGGCTTTCATGCCTTATTGCAGCCTACCCGAACTTGAGGGTGCCATGAACATCTGGCAGACCATGGAGATGATCCATAGTCGCTCCTACACCCACATTATCAAGAATGTATACGCTGATCCTTCTGATGTCTTTGATAAAATCTTAGATGATGACAGGATTCTTGCTAGAGCACAGTCAGTTACTAATGCTTATGATGAGTTTCTACGGGCAGCACAGGAATGGGGAGCAGGTAATCAATGGGAACATGCTCTTGATGAAGTTCCTACAGCACAGATAGAACTTCATGAACTCAAGCGTAAATTGTATCGTGCTGTGGTTAATGTCTATATTTTAGAAGGTATTCGTTTCTACGTATCATTTGCTTGTTCGTTTGCTTTTGGTGAACTTAAACTTCTAGAAGGATCTGCTAAGATTATTGGTCTCATTGCTAGAGATGAGAGTCAACATATGACTATCACCAAGAACATTATCAAAAAATGGTTGGAAGGTGATGATCCTGAGATGGTTGAGATTGCTAAGGAAGAGGAAGAGAATGTCTATCAGATGTTCCGTGAGTGTGTGGAGGAAGAGAAGTCTTGGGCAGAGTATTTGTTTAGAGATGGTTCTCTTATTGGTCTCAATGACAAACTTCTTGCTAAGTATGTTGAGTGGACTGCCAATCGTCGTCTAAAATCTATTGGATTGAAGGCAATTTTTGATACTCCTATCACAAATAACCCTCTACCATGGACCGAGCACTGGTTATCTTCTAAAGGTATGCAAGTTGCTCCTCAAGAAACAGAAGTAGAATCGTATTTAATTGGGAGTATTAAACAAGATGTTGAAAAAGATACTTTCGCTGGCTTCCAGTTGTGATAAGATACTCTTTACCTGGTTGGAGGGAAGACCTCCTTCAGACAAATCTACCCAGTCAGGAGGAGAGAGACCTCCTCTCAAAGGGTCCGTCAAGTCTCGCTCAAGCGTGGCGAATGCAGGCAATAAAGTACAAATACGCGACCCGTGGGACTGAATAAATAATAGAGGTTATATTATGAATATGTGGCAGAAAATAAAGAGTATCCAAATCCCTGGATGTATCGTGGGAGCGTCTTTGACGGGTCTCTTATTGGGGACAACTATGGTTTTGTTTACAAGATTGCCTGTAGCACCACCAAACGTTCCTACATCGGTAGAAAATACTTCTGGCAAAAACGAAAGCCTAGAGATACTGGTCAAACTACCAGACGGAGAAGAGTTACTAGTGAAAGTAACTGGAGAAACTACTATGGAAGTTGTCCAGAGCTTACAGAAGATGTTAA